>ENA-OZVN01000002-OZVN01000002.1-human-gut-metagenome-genome-assembly--contig:-NODE-2-length-74793-cov-5.991918_pt1 | contig 74793 bp, 79 predicted proteins | sample MGYA00243446_ERZ654047 | MGnify/ENA primary metagenome ERZ654047 (study PRJEB26926, sample SAMN06164884) | human gut metagenome | biome: ENVO:00009003; feature: ENVO:2100002; material: ENVO:00002003...
AGGTTATTTTTATGCCAGACAAGGTTTACCGCACGGCGATCTACTGCCGTCTGTCCCGTGAGGATGGAGACAAAGTTGAAAGCAACTCCATCGCCAGCCAGAGAGCCATCTGCGAGGACTATATGGCAAGACATGAGGATTTGGAGTTGGTCTGTGAGCCGTTTGTGGACGACGGCATCTCCGGCGTTACGATGGCTCGCCCCGGCTTTGCCGATATGATTCAGCAGCTGGAGCAGGGAAAAGCAGCAGCCGTGTTTGTAAAAGATCTCAGCCGCCTGGGTCGTAATTACATCGAGGTCGGCAGACTGACCGAGGAGTTCTTTCCCAATCACGACATTCGGCTGGTCGCTGTTTCGGACAACATCGACACCGACGAAGGTGAGAACGAGCTGGCTCCCATCCGCAATCTTTTTAACGAATGGTATGTGCGCGACATCAGCAAGAAGCGGCGCATCAGCAACAAGATCAAGGGCAATGCCGGAGAACCCATGGGGCAGCCTCCTTACGGGTACGTCAAAGACCCTGAGAACCCCAAACGCTGGATCGTGGACGAGGAAGCGGCGCGGGTCGTGCGGCGGATTTACCGCATGACGCTGGAAGGTGTCGGAACGGAGCAGATTGCCGCGAAGCTTGAAGAGGACGGCGTCCTGACCCCGCGCGCCTACCGGCAGTCCAAGGGAATCAATCGCCCCGGCAAGGTCAAGGATCTGCCGCCCACCCATTGGAACAGCTCCAGCGTCATAAAGATGCTTTCCGTGCAGGAGTATTGCGGGGACATTCTCAACTTCAAGACCTATTCCAAGTCATACAAGAACAAGAAGCGACTGGAGAATGACCGTGAGAACTGGGCGATTTTCAAGGATGTGCATGAGCCGATCATTGAGCGAGCCGTCTTTGAACAGGTGCAGCAAAAGCGCGGCAAGATGAGAAAGCGTCAAGCGAAGGACGGGGAAAGGAGCATGTTTTCCGGGCTTCTGGTCTGTGCCGACTGCGGAAGCAACCTTCATTTTCATTTCAATCAGGGAAACCCGGAGATCAAGTATTTCAACTGCTCCAACTACAAGGGCAATCGCGGCACCTGCGGCTCCACGCACTATGTCAGAGTGGACTTTCTGGAGCAGGTCGTTCTCGGCGAAATCCGTCGTCTGACGAAGTATGCCGGCCTTTACGAGGACGATTTTCTCAAGGAAGTGATCGGTCACTCCCGGCAGGCGGAGGAAACGGAGCGCAGACTGAAGGAGAAGGAGCTGAAATCACTCCTTGCCCGCGACGATGAACTGGACGGCCTGTTCGAGCGCATCTATGAGGACAATGTTTCCGGCAAGCTCAGCGACGACCGCTTTGCGAAGATGTCCCGCCGCTATGAGGAGGAACAGAAGGAGCTTTCGGAGAAAATAAAAAAGCTCCGTTCCGAGATAGAGAAGCAGAGCAGCCGCGCAACCTCAACGGATATGTTCGTGTCCATCGTCCGCAAATACACCCGCGCCAGAAAGCTCACGCCGCGGATGCTCAACGAACTGGTGGAGAAAATCGAGGTCTACAATGCCGAGAAGATCGACGGCGAATGGGTACAGCGGCTTCGCATTCACTACAACTGCGTGGGGGAAATGAACATTCCCAACGAACCGGCACTGCCTATCCCGGCCGTCACCGTCAACACCAGAAAAAGCGTGTTCGTGAGCTGCACGACCGACGACAGACCCGCTGTTTGAGCAGAAAAAAAGCGAGTGTCCTCACAGCTTTTCAAATGCTGTAAGAACACTCGCCATGGCAAATAACGCTAATTTGGATACCAATGCACCCCAAGGAAAAAGTGGGGTGCATTTTGACAGGTGGGGTGCATTACGCAGATAGAAAAAAGGCAGGAAATCGGATGCTCCGAATCTCGCCTTTAAATGTCCGTTCAGTTCGTGATTTCCGTCCCATCAAAGAAGTGGAACCTCATTTTCCCGTCGCTCATCACAGTTACGTTTTCGACAGTGGCAAGCCACAGGCATGGATCAAACTCACTTAAAAGCCCCTCCCTTGACTCAACAGTATGGATGAATCTGTCGATGGCTTTTGCTTTTTCCTGTTTTTCCCTGCGTTCGACAGCGAGGCTGTCATACCGGGCCTTTGCTCTTTCATAGCGGTCAACATAGCCGTTGTATCTGGCTGTGTATTCGCTCTGATCCTGTGCCACGGATGAGTTTTCTTCGATGCATTTCCTTGTGAGCTCGGCGACAACCTCCATTTCCCGTAGCAGCTCCGCCATTTCAGCGTCAATTGACGAAGTGTCCGTCAGTACTGATTTCGCCGTCACACAGGCGGCGATGTATGGCTCTTTGGATGTGATTATCCCGTTAAACGCCGCCGTAAACCCGTCTTTGATTTCATCTTCAGATAATGAAGGAGTTGAACATCTCCGCTTACTGCCTTTATACTTGCAGTTGCAGCGCCACACGGTCGTTCTGTACTTGTCGGTCGAATGAAGAGTCTTCGGACCGTACCAGCCGCCGCAGTCTCCGCAGATGAGCTTTGCGCTGAACACGCTTTTTCCGCTGTAGGCTTTTCCGATGCGCCTGCGCCGCTTGATTTCCTCCTGCACGGCATCCCACTCCAAAGGGTCAATAATTGCTTCATGGCTGTGTTCGATGTAGTACTGAGGCACTTCGCCCTCATTGACCTTCTGCTTTTTGGTAAGGAAATCCGTTGTAAAACACTTCTGAAGGAGCGCCGAACCCCTGTATTTTTCGTTTTGCAGAATGCTTTTGACCGTTGAAGCGCGCCATTCTTTTTTGCCCGCCGGAGTCGGTATCCCATCCGCAGTAAGTTCTTTTGCAATGGTGCAGGCGGTTTTACCCTGCATGAAGGTGCGGTAAATCCGTCTGACGATGACTGCCTGATCGGGGTTGACCACGGGAGGATCGTCTTTTTTCTGACCACGCTCATAGCCGAGGAACTGTTTATATGGAAGGCTGACTTTACCGTCCGAGAACCGCTTCCGCTGTCCCCATGTGACGTTCTCGGAGATGGAACGGGATTCTTCCTGTGCAAGGCTGCTCATGATGGTCAGGAGCAGCTCTCCCTTGCCGTCGAGCGAGTAGATGTTTTCTTTTTCAAAATAGACCTCAACGCCTTTTTCCTTCAGCTTTCGTATCGTCACCAGACTGTCAACAGTGTTCCGGGCGAAACGACTGACCGATTTCGTGATTATCAGGTCGATGGAGCCCGCCAAGGCGTCGCCTATCATTTCGTTGAAGCCGTCGCGTTTTCTTGTGCCAAGGCCACTGATTCCTTCGTCCGTGTAAACTTTTATAAACTCCCAATCGGCGTGTCTTTTGATAAACTGTGTATAGTAGTCCACCTGCGCTTCATATGAGGTGTACTGTTCATCCTTTTCCGTGGATACACGGGCATATCCTGCAACACGACGCCTCTTCGCAGTCGGGTCTGCAAGTCGATGCAGCGCCGTTCGAGTTGCCGGGATTACGGTTACGTTTCTTTCCTGCATTTCATGTGCCTCGCTTTCGTCTGTTCTCCTGCCTTCTTTCTCATTTCATCCGTCCACGACTCGGAGCGTGAGCGGTCTGACCAGCGTTTTTCAAGGATCTGCCCGTCCTTAAAGCGAAATATGAGCCGGTTGCCGTTATCAGCTGTGATTTCGGAGATCCGGCTCATATCAATTTCTTCGGTCAAGGCAATCAGTGCGGCCTCCGGGATCTGTTTTGATGGGCAGGCTGTTTTCCCTTTATCATTGAATGTCTGGCAAATCCATACGGGCCCTGTTTTAGTGACCTTTCTTCTGTAGTGCTTCCCGCACCCGGCACAGGTAATCATCGAGGTAAAAGGATAAACCGTTCTGTGCTTTTTTGCAGACGGCGCGTATCTGGCGGCACGTTCCTCCATGATCTCCTGTGCCTGCTGAAAAACCTCGATGTCAATGATTGCCTCGTGCGTATTCCGCGCATGGTACATCGGCAATTCGCCGTTATTGATGAGCGTTCGTTTCGTGATGTGGTTCTCACGGAAGGTTTTCTGAAGCAGCAGATTCCCCGTATAGGCATAATTGCGCAGGATGGCAAAGACGCCGGAACGGTTAAACGCTTTGCCATACCGCGTCCTGTATCCCTCCGCGTTCAGCCTTTTCACGATAGAGGGAATCCCGCTGCCGGGAATATAAAGGTCAAAAATGTGTCTGACAATAGACGCCTCTTCGGGAACAACTGTCAGCGTTCCGTTGATATTTCTGTAGCCGAGCATGGTGCTGTTCCAGGGCTTGCCTTCCTCGAAATTCTTTCTGACCCGCCACTTCTGATTCTCGCTGACAGAAAGCGATTCTTCCTGGGCATAACTTGCGAGTACCGTCAGCATCAGTTCGCCCTCTGAACTCATTGTGTGGATGCCCTGCTCTTCAAAGAACACGTCTACTCCACATTGGCGAAGCTCTCTCACCGTTTCCAGAAGCGTGACCGTGTTTCTGGCGAAACGTGAAATCGACTTGACTATGACAAGGTCGATTTTTCCGGCTTTGCAGTCCTGCAAAAGCCTCTGAAAACCGGGACGATCCTCTCTGGTGCCTGTCCGTGCTTCGTCTGAATAAACTCCAACATAGAGCCAGCCGGGGTGCTTCTGTATCATTTCACTGTAATGGCTGATCTGCGCGGAGAGCGAATGAAGCATGGCGTCTTTACCGGATGATACGCGGGCATACGCCGCCGCACGGACGGCTTTCGGCTGCAAAGGGGTGTTAAGCTGCTTTTTTTCTATAACTCTTTCCATGGTGTCACCTCCTTGTCAGTGTCGTATATTACCGTCAGTACAGCCTGATATCAAGTCAATTTCGGCAAATATAGTGGACGATTTCAGCCCATATTTCTCCGCCAGAACTGTGCATAATATGCCGTAGTCGGCAACGGTAATAATCCCGGCAGAGAGCATCTCCCGCATCAACACAAGAGCGGTTTTATACTCTCTGACATTTTTATAGAGCCCTTCATCCATCCCCTGTCACCTTCATTCTCGCCTTTGCAAAACACTCACGGCAGCAGTAGTCCGCCCTGATTCGGTTGTTGAAAAACTCGGCTCCGCAAAAACGGCAGACATGAGAATATGTGGTTTTGAAGGTTCTTTTGTCGGGGTTATCTTTCCACCATGCGAGTCGGCATTCGTCAGAGCAGAACTTGCGCTGACGTTTGTGCGGTCTGCTGATTATTTCCGTTCCGCAGCACAGGCACGTTCCTGTGTTTCCAATTTCAACCGGATGCCGTCTGCACCAGCTTTTCACCGAATTAACGGGCAATTCGAGTTCGGAAGCAATGACACGGTATCCCTTTCCGTCCCTGCGAAGACGGTTGATCTGTTCTATCTGTAAATCGTTCATGACTGAAACCTCCCAGGTCACAGTCAAAGAAAAGCGGCAGGATTTTAACCTCATAACAAAAAAGAGCCTGCAGGCGCTCCGAAAACGGAATGCCCACAGGCTCAAAGGTTGATATGCGGTTATTTCAGCAGCTCATTGACACGCTTCTGTACGGCGTCGTAGTCGTATCCGGCGGCGGTCAGACGGTTGCGGCGGTCGGCTCCGTTGCCCCACAGGCCGCAGATGACTTCGCGGGCAAGCTCGTCCACGGTTTTCTGCGGGACTGCGGTCACCAGCTGAAGGTCGGCGGCGTTGACGGGGCTGCAGATGGCGTTCCTGCCGTCCTCGCTTCGGTCTATAACGACCCTCGCACCGTCAGCCTGCAGGACGTACCAGTTCTTCGCCTTCACCCAGGCGGGGATGGTCTTGCCGCTGTAGTACTTCGTCCCGGTGATCTTCACCAGGTCGCCCTTCCTGAAGGATGCGGAAGGCTGCGGTGCCGGCTCCTCCGGCTGGGCGGGAACAGACGGCTTCTGATCGGAAGAAGTAAAGCCGTTCAGCTTCGCTCCTCTGATGACAGCGGGATAGTCCTTGTAGGCGACGTCGGTATCCACGTTGCCGGAGATGCCGTTCACGCTGCCCTTGGAGGAGTTCTGCCACATACCGAAAGCGCCGTCATAGGTCGGAGCGGAAGCCCACTGCGCCAGCCAGTGATCGAAACGCTTCAGCTTGGAATCGTCAAGGCGGTTCTTCAGCCAGTCGAGGTTGCTGTACAGGGAGCAGTAGAAACCCGCCTTCTCGATGGCGTCGCCGAAAGCGATGACCATATCGGTCAGCACGGTCTTGCCGAGGTTCTGCTGGGTCTTGTCCTCCAGGTCGAAGGCGACGGGATAGGAGAACACGCCCTTGTACTTCTGCAGGACGCTCACCACATAGGCGGCTTCCTTCTTCGCGGCGGCCACGGAGGTGGCGTAGGAGTAGAAGTAGCAGCCGACGTCGACGCCGGCCTTCACGGCCCTCTGCACGTTCCTCTCGAACCAGCCGTCCAGACCGCAGGCGGAGCCGTCAGCGGAACCGTAGCCGAGACGGATCATGGCGAACTTCACGCCGGCCGCCTTGACTTTCGCCCAGTCGATCTCGCCCTGCCACTTGGAAACGTCGATGCCCTTGACCGTGGTAGTGACGGGGTCGGACGGCGTTTCGGGGACGGACTCATACTTCACATACGGCAGCTTGCCGTGCTTCGTCCAGTTGCGGCGGTTGTAGCCGGAAACGCTGCGGTTGCAGGCCGTGATCTGGACCTTGTTGTCCCAGCGCGGGGTGCATTCCACGGCGAGACCGTCGCCGACATACACGCCGATATGACCTTCCATCCAGACTGCTTCGCCGACCTCGATCTTCGAGAAGTCGGTGCTGACGTTCTTGCAGACAGTGATCATGGTGTCCGCGCCGTAGTCCGGGACGCCGTTGGAGGCGTAGGTCGCTCCGCCGTAGACAGCGTTCCTGTCGCCGTGCCAGCCCCACAGGACGCCCTTGATGAGGCAGCAGCAGTCGAAGCCGAAGGTATCGGCGGACGCGGCGTTGATCATTGCCGTTCTCTCGGGACGGCGGTTGTACTCGTGGTTCTGCGTGTAGCGTTTCTTGTTGGAAGCAGTCATAGGCGCTCCGAAGCAGCCCATGACGTACAGGGTCTTATAGTTCTTCGCGATGTCTTTCAGCTTGTTCACAAGCTCAATGTTCGTCATCATTGCTTTCGCCCTCCTTTTCGGCGCGGTCGTGAAGCTGCTCCAGTACGGCTTTCAGCTTCTTCGGGATGGGCAGACCGAGGTGGCCCGCGTTTTCGATGAGGGACACGCCCTCGTTGGACAGATAGAAGAAAATGACGGCGGTCCGCAGAACGGAGCCGGCGCCGATCACCTGGGTGTCGAGGATATGACCGATGCCCACAAGAGCGAAGATCAGCACTTTCTTGAAGATGCCTTTGAAGCCGATCTCACTCGAGAGCTTCTTGTCCACCACGGCGCACATGACGCCCGTGATATAGTCCAGCACCACGAACGCCAGAAGCGCGTACAGCAGACCGTCGCACCCGCCCAGGAACCATCCGAGCCAGCCGCCCACAGCGGCGAAGATGACCTGGATGGTCATCCAGAATTCCTTCATTGCTCATTCCTCCTTTGAGTTTTTCAATATAACCAGGACGGCTTTTTGGGAGCCGTCAGGGTTTCCGTTACCATGAGCCAGTCCGCGTACCACACGGCGAGTTCCGACTTCTGTTCATCGGAGAGCCTGTCATACCAGGGCTGGCCCCTGTTGACATAGGAAAAGCACTCCGTTTCGCGCCGCTGACGCAGCTCGTCACAAAGTGCCTTTCGTTCGAGTTCCGTATTCTGTTTTTCATCGTATTCGAGGACGCCGTCCTTCACCCGGTAGGCTGTGAAGTGCGCCTCGAAATGCTCCGTGTCGGGAGGATCGGGAACCTCGATCCCTCCGACGATGTTTCCTATCCATGCGTAGGAAGAGACATAACCGTTTTCGGTCTTTATCTGCATATCGCGCCTCCTCTCAGTTCACGCCGTAGACGGCGATGATCTGTCCGTTGCCGCCGTATCGCGTCATGGTGACCGTGCTGCCGGAATACTTCAGATAGAACGAGCAGTAGTTCGCGTCGTCGGCGATCTGATACTTCACGTCCGAGGTGGTCAGCATCGCCTTGGGGACGACCAGACCGATCCTCGCGCTGGAAGTGGTCGGCAGACCCACGATGATGTAGAAGTTGTAGTTCCCGTAGTTGAAGGTGCAGCTGTTCGTTCCCGTAAGCGTTCCGCTGTACAGCGAGGTGCAGGCGATGCCGAGGTTCGTTCTCGCTGCGGCCGCCGTCGTGCCTCCCGTGCCGCCATTTGCAAGAGCAACGGTCCCTGTGACGTTCGCGGCTTTTCCGTTAAAGTTACCGCTCGTGTTGAAATATCTCGCAAGGGTTGTATTTGTCCCGGCGTCAAAATTGGTGTCTGTGGCGTATGAGATGTAAAGGTTCTCTCCCAATGCGCCGATATCCCACGATCCACTCGGTGTCTTTACGGAGATAATTGGAAAGAACGAAGAAGATGAACTGTTGCTTGTCGTGCGGATCGGTGCATTCGTTCGTCCATCAATCCATTGACCACCCGCACCGGCCTTTTTTATCTGTCCGGTCATTGTACCTCCTGCAAGGGGAAGCACGGCGAGGTTCGTTCGCGCCGCCGCCGCCGTGGTAGCGCCCGTGCCGCCCTTGGAGATGGGAACTGCCGAGGACAGCTTCGCCGGGGCGAGAGAGCCGGATAGGGTCGCAGCCGTCAGTGTCCCGGACACCTTGGCGTCACCCACCACATCGAGTGCGGTCTCCGGGGTCGGCGTGTTGATTCCGACCTTCTGTTTTCGGAGCGCCACGAGCGGCGTACCCTGCGGGATCACGTAGTAAAGGTCGAGAGACGAGAGGCTGTTCAGCTGATCGCGGATCTGTATGTGGACGTCCCAGGACTGGTCGGAAGCCAGTTCCCGCAGTTCCAGGTTGGAATATGAGAAACTCGTTCCGCTCTGCGTGACCGCCGAAAGGATGCTGACGTAGGAACTGTAGGAGGACGCGCTCGTTGCTTTGTAGCGGTAGCGCACATACAGAAGCGAGTTTTTCTGAACGCTGTCTACCGTGATCGCGGAGATCGTGCCGTTGAAGACGAGCTGCATCTCCGCCTCGATGTCGTTCGTTCGCCGCAGGGTCAGGGAGTTCACCTTGGGGCTTGCGTAGGCGATGACCGTGATATTCTGCGTCACGCTTGCCGTGTAGCCGCGGCTGTCCGTAATGGTTAGGACGACGGCCACCGTGCCGCTCTTTGATACCGGCCCGACCGTGAGCGCCGCGCCCGTGGTATTGGAAACGGATACGCCGTTGCAGGTCGCCGTGTAGTTTGCGATGGTCGCCTCGTTCTTCGGGGTCGCCGTACCCGGCGTGACGGTCAGCTTGGAGTGGTTCTGGATGAACAGCTGATCGTTTTCCGTAATCGCCGTGGTCGTGGCGTAGCTGTCGGCGTAGGTGAAGCCGGAAAGCGTCGGGGCGGAGTTTGCCGCCGTGGTCGTGACCGTGGCGGTTTTCGAGGACACGGAGCCGATCTGGGTGCTGCCGCTGTAGGACGTGACGGCGAAGGTTCCCGTAAAGGACTTCATATTCGCCATCGCGGTCAGCAGCGTCGTGCGTTCGGCGGCGGTCAGCGTGACCGTCCTGTCGGCGGTACCCTTCGACCAGGTCAGACCGCTTTTCGAGAGGATGCTCGTGCTTCCGTTCTTCAGTTCCACCGTGTAGTTGTAGGAAGCGTCGTAGACCGTGACGTTCAGCTTGATGCTGACGGTCGCGGCGTCCGCCGTCACCTGGTTCGCGCTGTTGACGATGGCGCCGCCGAGGGTCTTGACGGAAACCGCCGCCGAAGTGCCGTAGACCTGGTTCGACTGCTTTCTCGCCTTGACCTTGATGTTGTAGGTGGTGTTCGGGGACAGCCCCGTGATGGCTTTGCTTGCCGAGGTTCCCGCAGTCGTGGAGAACTGCGTCCAGGTCGAGCCGTTGTCCGTGCTGTACTGCCAGATATCTGCCGTCGCAGAGGAGGACGCTGTGATCGTGACGCCGTTCGCCGTGATGTTGCTCGTGGTGAAGGAAACGGTCGGCGCGGTGCGGTCGATGGCGGTCAGGGTGACGTTCTTGCTCCCGGAAGGCGCGAGGTACTGGCCCCAGGTGGAATAGACGCCCCAATGCCAGTAGATCGGCAGGGTCAGCGTTCCGTTGGAATTGTGGGTGACTGTGACCTGCTTGTTCTCGATGAGCCACTTCGTGCCGCTGCCAGTCTGACCTTCGGTGAAGGTGAAGCAGTTCGCGCCGGAGGTGGCTGTGCCGACGTAGGACTGACCGCCGTTGCTCCAGTCGCCCCAGTCGATGTTGTACTTGGAATAGACGTACATACCGAGGGCGATGGTGGAGGTGTTGGCGGCGGCGTTCTGGGAAACGATCTTCACGTAGACATACAGGTCGACCGTCCAGTTGTTGGAGCCTCCGTTGGTGTATTCGGATTTCACAAGGTAGGCGGTTCCGCCCGTCATTGCCATAAGCCTTCGCCTCCTTTAATCGAGAATGACGATGTTCAGCCCCTCGGAGGCTGTGGACATCGGCACAAATTTAGTCCTGCCCACGGTCAGTTCGCCGTCGACCGTGGTCTTTTTCGTCTGCGTTTCATCCTTGTTCAGGGTGAAAATGACCTCGTCGTTGTAGTATCCGGCGAATTCCGTGTTGGTGATGACCGTCCGCTGCGAGGACGCCGAGTTGGAAACCGCGATGCCCCGCTTGTCGATCTTGACCTCGTTGGTGTAGATCTCGTTCGGAGCCGGAGTCCAGTTGTGGACGGTCGTGCCTTCGACCATCATGATGTCCGAGACATACAGCGAGGCGTAGCGGTTGTAGATGTAGAAAACGACCGTGCTGTCGGTGATATCGTTGATAACGAGGCTGAAATCCTTCCAGCCGAAGGTCGTGGTCTGATTGAAGAAATAGGCGTACTTGTTGCCGTTGTACTGCACCCGGATATAGCTGGAGTAGCTCGCCTTCGTCTTCTTCGCCCGGAGCGAAAAGGCGTAGGACTGCCCGGTAACGAGACCCGTGATTGTCTGCTTCAGCGTGGACGAGGAACCCAGGACGAAGCAGGAATCCGATGTCGTGTTGTTCTGCGTGTCCGTGGAACTGTCCACCGTGACCGTACCCGTCTTTACCCAGTCGTCGGAGACGCCGTTCAGACCCGCCGAGTTCTGGATGAAGTTCAGACCGCCCGCGTACTGGTTCTGCACCTGGATCGTCAGCCCGTCGATGGTCTGCTGAAGAAGCGACATCTGCGCCTGCATCTCAAGGACCGTCTGCTGTTCGTTGCCGAGGCTGTCGGTGATCGTTTCGATGGTCTGCGTCATGGTGCCGACGTAGCTGTTCAGACCGTCGATGGTGCTTTGCAATTCCGCAGCCCTTGTGGTCAGAACGGAAATGGTGACGCGGATCGTTTCAATGTCGTTCTGCACGACCCACTCCGCGCCGTTCCATATCTTCGTTTCCGGCGGGGACACCGAAGTGTCCACCCACAGCTGACCCACATACGGGTTCTCCGGCGGGGTATCGGATGCCACGACGTCGCAGATGTTGGTGATGGTTATCTGTCCGATCGCCCGCATGGGATCACCTCCTCAGATCACGACGAGAACCATGAAGGTCGCTTTCGTTTCCACGTCCGTAGTGGACACAGACAGGGTCTTGCCCGTCTTGCTGCCGTTCGTCCCCCAGGTCGTGTCAATGTTGCCGTCCTTGTCGTACTTCGTCCAGGTATAGGTTCCCGTGCCGGAAGCATCCACCTCCGTGCCTGCCTGATAACAGACTGCGGTCAGTACAGTACTGCCGACGCCGTTCTTGAAAACGTCGCCGCCTGTCGAAGTGACGATGACCTGTAGCGGGTCGGAGTTGTCGATGAAGGTGCAGACGTCGTAGAATTTGCTGTTGTAGGTTGCGGACGCCGAGTCGGTGTCCTTGACACAGCACTTGATTACGGCATAGCTGTCAACTGCGGCTGCGTAGATCGTAAGTGTGGCGGTCGTGCAGCCGGAATACATATTCGAGGTGTTCGTCAGCTTTCGCCAGCCCGTGCCGAAGTCGGCGTCGTAGCCCGTGGAAGAGGACGAGGTGACGGAAGCGTCCATCATAGCCCATTTGTAGGTGACGTTCGTTGTATCGACTGTGGAGCCACGCCACAGTTCCGCCTTCGCCGTAAGGCTTGCCACTTCTGCGTTCTTGAAGACGTTTCCCTTGGGGGTCATGACGAGCAGGTCGACGATACCGCTGCCGTTGACCACGCGGGAGAACGAAATGGAAAGCGGATGAACAAGATCAAGTCCGGTGGACGGGTCTCTGTAGGTGACCTCGCATTTAAAGTCCACACCCGCCTGACCCGACATGATGTTGGCCTTGATGGTCAGAATATGGTTTTTTGCCCCACTCAATGCGTAGTTGCCGCCCGTGGTAATAGGCGTGGTCGAGGTACCCTGATACCAGTTGACGGACTGCACGTTTTCCGAGGTGATCTGATCGGTGGTCGTGCCAATGATGTAAAGGCTCGGCGTCAGCACCAGATTGGTGGACGCCCAGTTGGGGGTGTAGCTGCCGTTGTCCGGGTTGTACATCTGCGTTTTCGGGTGGTTCGAGCCGATATACCCCGTCAGCGTCAGCGCGTCGTTGTAGTCGATAATGGTGAACTGACCCTGCGCTCTGCTCATGAATATAATCCTCCTTTTCAGCCGAGAAGACTGTTTCTTGTAGTTGTGTCGATGAGGTCGCAGAAGAACGTGGCTCTCACGTTCACGTCGTTCCTCGTGATCTCTATGGTTTTCGTCCCGCCGAAATGGGCGGCGTTCCACGCGGCGTCAGCCACGGGATCGTCCGACGCCCTCGTCCAGATGAATTGATTGGGATCAAGGCTGTCGGTTACGTTCGTATCCCAGGAAAAGACAATGGCTGACAGTGTCGTGTGGATGTTGTTGTTCTTGAAGATGTTTCCGTTCGATGACGTGATGACCAGCCGGTACATCTTCTGCTCCTCGATCTCGTCGATACGCTCGTTCGTCTCGATGACGGACTCCGTGGTGGCGTAGGCGCGGAGGTGTATTTCTCCCGTTTCCAGATCCCAGTATGATGAGCCGTCCTGCGAGGACAGAACGCCCGCCTTGATAATATTCGCCGCGAGGGTTCCGGTCGTGATGAAGTCGGCCACGATCTGCCCGTCCGAGGTGATCGCCGTCTCGTAGGGTCCGGCGTATCCGTTATGCGAAAAGCCGAGACCGCCCACGTTCCACCGCCAGATGTTGACGGCGGAGCCGATATCCGGCGCGTCCATTACGAGCAGCTCGTAGGGCTGCCCGGTGATCTCGTCCGTGTTGATGACCACATAGCCGCCCGTCTGCCCTGTGATGAGGCTCGTGGCGTTCTGGATGGCGGCGGACATGATCGCCGGGAAGCGGTCGACCTTCGCCGAAACCGCCTGTGCCGCCTGCTGCGCTTGGGACACCGTGTTGATGAGGTTCGACTTCGCGTTTCCGAGGGTGATCGACACGTATTTCTCGGAAAGGGTGTCGTAGACGGTTTTGATGACCTTCACCCTCGCTGTGATGCCGAGCGCCGAGTGCCGGATCGTCACCGTGTCGCAGAGGGACACACGCTCCAGAACGGCGGCGTAGTCCGGCTGCTTCCACAGCGGCTCGAACTTCACGGTCAGCGTCGGAGCCGTCACGCCCAGCGGGTTGGAGGCGAGATACGAGGACGCTTTCGCCCGGAGAGCGTCCGCCGTGATCTCCGTGCCGAACTCGAAGAACTCCGAGAAATCCTTGATGAGGGTCTTTCTGCGGACGAGTTCGGAATCCGTGATGGAGAGCAGCACCTCCGGCAGCGTGACCACCGTTTCGTTCCCGTTCTCGTCGGTCTGGACGGCATACGGCAGAAGGTCGGTGTACACGTCGGTGTTGTCGCCGTCATGCTCCAGTTCCGTGAGGTTTTTGCCGTACTCGATGACCACGCCCGTGTTGCGGCCGCGGCTGGAATGCTGCCAGACGAGCCAGTTGTCCCATTCGTACTCGCCGCCCCACAGGTCGAGGAAAGAACCGTCCGTCCCGCCGAGGCAGGCACGGACGCTCTGCGGTTTCGTGATCGAGAACGCCTTCGCCTCGGAATAGTCCGTCCGGCAGGTGAAATTGTGCGGAGTCACCGTTCTGCTGAACAGCCGCTCCATCGCCAGCGTCGGCGATATGCGGTCGTCCTGCCACAGGAGAGCCGCGATATTGGAAAGATCGTAGGAAAGGTGCTGCGCGTACACGGTCACCACGCCGTTCAGCGGGGTCGTGATCCGGTAAATTCGGAACACCTGATCGTTCGCCGTGTCGTTGGGCTTCGCCTTGACGAGCCGCTCTCTGGCGAGCTGGTCGTAGTTTCTGCCCGTCACGGGGTATTTCAGAACAAGTTCAAAGGCTCCGTTGCGCTCCTCGGTGACCTCACAGGAGATACAGTCGGAGAGCGCGCCGAGTCCGAACGAGGTGAAAACGGTCGCGTCCGCTCTGTAGAGTACCGGGATCATAGCGTCACCCACCTCGGTTCTACTGTTACGGAGGTAATGCCGCCGCTGAACACGATGCTGCTGAGACCGGGATACAGAATCGGAAAGCCGTCGCCCTCCACACGGTCGTTCCTCGGCTCCGCGCTTTTATAGAAGTTCATCTGTTCGCTGTCGATCTCGATATACCCGCCTATGTCCGTGAAATCCCACGGCGACTGACGGAGAGAACCGTTGACGGAAAGTCTGCCGGCTCCGTTCCCGTACACTCGGATATACGGCTTCGACGGGAATACCGTGGGGTTTGTCAGAGCGAACGGTGAAGATGAAATGTTCACCGGGGTAAAACCGCTGTTGAGGTACTTGAACGGCAGACAGGAGAAACTGACCGTAAACAGACCGATCTTGTTCAGCTGATCGGTGATATCCAGCTGTGTGTTTATGACCGCTCTGCGGAAGGTCTCGGTATCGTAGGTGTCGCGCAGCTCGTGATAGCGGTCCGGCTCGGTGTAGAGCCACGCCTTGACCGCCGTCAGTTTCTCGCGCAGCTCCGGGAGGGTCTTCGCCGGGAGGAACACCGAGTAGGTCACCTGGACGTTCGGGTATCTGCCGTTCGGAAGGATGAGGTCGCCGTCCCGGCCGGGGATGGCCTGGAACTTCTTCTCATACTGCGGAGCGGAAAACACGTTCTTGCTCTCGATGCGGAGCCCCATATCAAGGGAGTTCACACCGTTATAGGTAAAGCTGTTCACGCGAATACCACTCCTTTCCGTTTTGCGAACTGACCCGCCGTGACCATAATCTCGTTGGTCAGCTGCTCGATGTCCTCGCTGCTGTAGTTGTTGAAGGTGCCGATACTAAGCTGCAGGCTGAAGCCGCCGCCGAACGCGCCGTTTGCCGCAGAAGCCACGGAACTGCCGATATTGCCGTCGATGTCGAAATCTGTCGGAAGAGCTGCGGACATATCTTTGGCGAGGTCCTGCATCACGCCGTCGATGTCCTCGCTCATGGCTTCGGCCGCCTTCACGGCCTCGTCGCCGTTATCCTCGATGGAGCCGGACAGACCCTTGACGAGCATCTGGCCGACCCACGCCATCTCTTTCGACGGAGAGTGAATTCCGAAGAAATCAAGGATGCCGTTCCAGATGGAGGAGATCCACCCGGACACCTTGTCCCACAGCCAGGAGGCGAGCTGCGTGATGCCGTCCCACAGACCCTTGACGATATTGCCGCCGATCTCCACGATCTTGCCCATCAGGGAGCCGAAAGCCTTCACGATGCCCTCGATGATCTGAGGCACTGCCTTGCAGATCTCCACGATGATGGTCGGCAGATTCTCGATCAGAGCGACGAACAGTTCCACGCCCGCCATGATGATCTTGTCGATGTTCCCGATAAGGGCGTCCACGATGCCGGAGATGATCTGCGGGATCGCGGAAACGATGGTCGTTATGATCTGCGGAAGCGCCTGAATCAGCGAAATGAGCAGCTGGATGCCCGCCTGGATGATCTGGGGGATGCTGTTCAGAACGGCGTTGATGATGCCGTTGATGATCTGTGGGATGGCCGCCACGATGGTCTGGATAATGGTCGGGAGCGCCTCGACGAGCGAGGTCAGCAGCGTGATGCCCGTTTCGATGATCTCCGGGATGGCATCGAGCAGGAAATTCACGATGCCCATGATGACTTCCGGGAGTGCTGCGATCAGAACCGGGATGGCGTCGAGGATGCCCTGTGCCAGACCCTCGATCAGCTGAAGCGCCGCGTCCAGGATGAGAGGCAGATTGTCGATGAGGGTCTGCACCATCTGGACGACCACCTCCACCATCTGCGGGATCAGCGTAGGCAGAGCCTGGGCGATGCCGATGATGAGAGAAGCGATGATCTGCATTCCGGCTTCCACCAGCTGCGGGAGCAGTTCGAGCAGAGCCGCCACCAGTTCGGTGATGACCTGCAGCACCACGGGCAGCAGCGCCGGGATCGCGTTGATGATGCCTTCCGCCAGCGCACGGATGATGGACGGAGCGCTTTCGAGAACGGCGGCGGCGATCATGGAAATAAGCTCCACAGCCTGCGGGATCATCTCCGTCACGGTTTCCACCACGGAGGTGACGCCGTTCTTCAGTTCCTCGCCGGCCTGTTCGTTTCCGGCGACAAGGTCGGACAGACCGTCCATGATCATGGAGATGCCGGGGAGCAGTTCGCCGACCATGCGGTTCTTCAGACCGCCCATCGTTCCCTGGAGCCGGGTCAGGCTGTCCTCAAAGTTTGCGGAAGCGGCCACAGCCTCGTTGCTCATGACCATTCCGTAATCGTGGGCTTCATCGATGAGGGCCTGCGTCTCGTCCGCACTCATATTGAGGACGGCGGCCATATCCACAGCCGATTTGCCGAGGAGGTCGTTTGCTGCGGCGGTTCGTTCCGCTCCGGCTTCCATATCCTGCAGGGCGGCGATCACGATGGAAAGCTGCTCGTCCTGGCTCTTGCCGTTGAGGTCTTCGATGGAAAGACCGACAGCCGCCAGCTTCTCTGCGGCGGAGGACGAGCCGGAAGCCGCGTCCGTGATGACGCCGGACAGCTTCTTCATGCCCGTCTGCAAGCCGTTGACGTCGGCGCCGCATCTCTGGAACACATAGTCCCATTCCTGGTAGGACTCGGCGCTGATGCCGATCTTCTGCGAGGTCTTGTCTATGGCGTCGCCCGCCGCAGCCACGTCGTTGGACATATCCCACAGCTTTTTGCCCGCCGCGATGGCGGCCGTGCCGATAGCGGCCATAGCCGCCGCCATTGCCTTGCCGACCTCTTTGGCGATCTGGCCGACCTTTTTCAGCTTGCCGCCCGCGTCCTCGCTCTGTTTTCCGGCGTCGTCGACCTCCTTGCCGAACTCGTCGGCTTCTTTCCCGGCGTCGTCGAAGCCGTTCTCCGCCTGTTCGAGAGCCGCGTTGTTGTCCTGCAGCTCCCGTTCCATGCCGTTGAGGGCGGCTTCGGCGTTGTTCAGCTGTATCTGCCAGTTCTGGGTGCGGCGGTCGTTTTCGCCGAAGGACTCGGCGGCGTTCTGCAAAGCCTGACGCAGAACCTCGATTTTCTGTTTCTGCGCCTCGATCTCTTTGTTGAGAACCTGGTTCCGGGAGGTAAGGGCCTGCACGGAATTGTCGTTCTTGTCGAACTGGGATGAAACGAGCTTCATTTCCGAGCCGAGGACCTTGAAGGAGGAGTTGATGTCGGACAGAGCCTTTTTGAACTCTTTTTCGCCTTCGAGACCGATCTTCAGACCGAAATTATCCGCCATGCGTACCGCCTCCTTCCTTTAGATTCCGTCGGGGATAATGCTGTCGATGAAATGCTCCCGCCTGGGCTGCGCCAGGCCGCTGAACTGCCTGTGGCACTCCCACAGGTCCAGGAGCAGACCGAACGGCATCGTCCAGACTTCATCCTGCGACAGATGAAGATGGGCGATGCCGTAATATAAAAGCCGGGTGAACAGTTCCTCGTCTGTTACCCGACTTCCGCGTTTTTTGGGTCAGCCTCGCTTTCGACGTTCCGCTTCGTGCCTTTGTACAGAGCCTCCGTGATGGCGGTTTTGTATCCGGCCAGGTCGGAAGGAACCGTCAGCAGTTCCACCTCCTCGGCGGTAAGCGGGTCTTTGGGGCTGTCCCTGTGTTTGAGGTTGTGGATCAGGATGCTCTGATTGGCGAGAAGCGTGATGAGCCAAACAATCTCCTCAAGTGCCATCTCGAAGTTCTCGTTCTTCATCAGCTTGTCGCCCAGGTTTTCCAGACCGCCGTAGCGGCCGGCGATCTCCTTCGTCGCCCTGGTGGTGAGGATCAGTTCGTAATCGATGTCGCCGATGCTGATGACGGCACTGCGTTCGTTATCCATAATCGCGCCTCCTTAAATGCTTTCGGAATTGACGGGTATCGTTGGAATCTGAGCAGTGCCTCCACGCCCGGCAGGTTCATACACCGACTCGTACCAGCTGTTGATAACAGACTGGCTCACGCCCTCCGCTCCCTCAGTAGCTTCCGCTTTCCAGGGGTGTTTTCCCTCGAAGTCAGGTTTGTTTCGCCGCATAATGCTACCTTCGATGGTAGGCGTGGAGAAGGTGATGGAGTCGCCCTTCGTGGCGAGGTTGGTGGCGGGAATGCCGAACTTCACCCTGTAAAGCCAGAAGTAGCGGTACTTGCCGTTGGAGCGTTTCGCCCGGAAGCCGACCGCCACAGGCTTGCCGCCGTCCTCGGAGGTGGAGATCACCACTCCGTTGGCGTCGATGGTGGTACCCGTGAGGTCGGAAGCCACAGGCGCGCCGATGTCGTCCACACCCAGAGAGAGGGTGCCGGATTTGAACTCCTTGACGACCTCCGCCGCGCCGTCGTCCGCGTAGAGAACGGCTTCGTTCAGTTCGACCGTCAGATCGGCGGTCATCGCTTTCGCCAGCACCTGGGGTTCGCCGTAGGTTTCGTAGCCCAGCTCGTCCTCTTCGATGTTGGCGTAGAAAAGTTTGTCAAGACCGATGGTTGCCATTAGTCATTCCTCCGTTTCGTATTCGTAGTAACGGGCAACGTCGACCGTGTAGTGGTGGTAGCCCGTAACGGTTTCATATCCGTTGTACATCCTGGCGGTTATCGTGAAATCCTCCCGCAGGAGCAGACGGACGATTCTGTTTTTCAGCGCCGTATAGCTGCCTTTGGTATACAGCGAGAGCCGCGCTTCCTGGATATCGACGCCCGGCGCGTTGTCGGCGTGGAGGTCGAAGGTGTCGGAAAGCGGGGTGATTACGACGTAGGACTCCGGCGCCTCATCCGAGAATATCCCTGTTTCGACGGGGACGCCCTTTGTCGCCAGCAGCAAATTCAGATCTTCCAGTATGCTCATTTGCCGACCTCCTCCTCAAGTTTGCGCTTCATCGCCTCGATAGCGGCTGCCTTCGAGGACGATTTGGCAGGTTTCAGAAACGGCTTCGGCGGCTGACCGTGCCGTCCGTATTCGAGGATGTTGGCGATCTTGGCGTTGCTGTCCCCGTCGCGGCGGGGTTCCGCGAAGCCGACCTTGACGTTGTGGTTGCCGTCCCTGTCCAGTTTGACGGACGAGGTGCCGAGAGACGCGAGAAGCTGTCCCGTAGAGCGGGATTCCTCCTTCGTGCCTCTGCCGATAACACCCGCGAGGTTCGAGCGGACTCTTGCCTCAACGACCTCCGCTCCGGCGGTCAGCACGCGCTCGGCCATTCCGTCCTCGTCCTGCATAAGATGCGCCAGCTTTTCAAGGAACTCGTCCGGCATTTTGATATCAGCCCTTGCCACTTGTCGGCACCACCTTTCTCGCCAGGACTTCCGTGTACATCCCGCAGCCTTTCACGTCCTCCACGGAGAGGATGCTGAACCGCTCTCCGCCGCAGACGATGGTGTGCGCGGTCGTGACTGTCACGCCCGGAATACAGCGGAAACGGAAAAGGTCGGTGGCGTCGGTGAACGCGGCGAGGTTCGCCCAGCGCACCGAGCCGTGCCGTCCTTCCCGGTAGACGCGAATGGATGCGAGGACCCGCTCCTCTTTGGAAGCGAAACCCTCGCTGTCTTTCGTTCGACCGATTTCGACAATTTCCGCCATACGGTTCATCTTTCCGAAGCTCATACCTGCCACCTCCGATCCAGGCGGAGAAGGAGGTTGACCGTGTTCCACACCTGCTGCGCGGCCTGCGGGTTGTCGGCGAAGAAGCCTCCCGTGGAGCCGTCCCTTGACTCGTAGAAGTGCGAGGCAAGCATGATCACGGCCTGCTCCGTGGTGGCGGGCATGGGGTTTTCGGAGTAGGTGCCCTCCGGGATGTGCTGGTAGCTCTCCGCGTAGGAAACGGCCGCGGTGATGAAGCCCCGGAGCAGATCATCGTCAGCCGAATGGTCGATTATGAGGTTTGCCTTGACTTTCTGAAGCAGAGTTTCCATCACCGCAGCCCTCCTTTATTTTTTCTTTGCCGACCCTTTGGAGGCGGAAGTCCCTCTGGTCGTTTCATCCGGCTCTTCCGAGTTATCCGATGCTCCGAGAAGAGCCGCCAGACGTTCATTGCTGTTGGCGCACAGATATACCCGGCTGTCTTCACAGAAGAGAATCACCGTAACTATGGTGAAGAGTCTGCCGCTGAAATCAAACGGCATCGCCCCCGTTCCAACAATCATGTTTTCGCCATCAGTACAGCAGGACAAAACACTGTATCTGTATCCGTTAAGGTTGGCGTTACGGAACAGCACGGGTTTTACACCGGCAACAGCCTGCTCGAATACTTCAAGCGGAAAATGCTCCGTAATGTCCAGCGGCGAATCCATGATATCGGACACATCCAGTCCGTTCAGATCAAGAACATAAAACGAGGAATCGGAGGGAAAGCCGGACACGCCGGCTCCCTCCTTAAACGCAATTTCACCGCCGATAACAAGGCGGTCACCGCCCTGTTCAAAGTAGTTCTTAACGTTGCTCATGCTTTTTACGCCTTCATCTTGAGGAGCTGGATGCCCTCGGACAGGATGACCTTGCCGTCCACGCGCTCGGTGGCGACGTAACCGATCTGACCGTTGGTGGCGTAGAGCTCGTTGAGTCTCTGCACGGTTCTGCCAGCGCGGTCGCCGATCCAGTAGTTCTTGAAATCGCCGAAGGCAACGGTGAAAGCGCCGCCCGCGACAACGGGAACGTAGGGACTGGTGTAGAGCTCATAGCCGAGCAGTCTGTCCGGCTGACCCGCCTGCACGGAGGGCTGCCACAGATAAGCGCCGTTGCCATCCTTCAGCTTGCGGATCATGGAGACGGTCGCGTCGTTCATGAGGAAATTCGCATTTCTGCGGTACGGGGACTTCAGCGCGTACACAAGGCTGATGAGTTCGTCGGCGGTGATCGCGTTGGTCGCGGCAGCGGTTACGCCGACCTCGCCGCCGTTGGCGGTAAAGATGCCGGTGGGCTGATTGACGCCGGTACCGACGCAGAACGCTTCCTCCTCGGCGACGCCGAAGGCGCGGGCAAACTCTGCGGCGATGTACTCCTCAAGATTGAACTCGGAGTCCTGCAGAAGCTCGGAACTGAGACGGATCAGGTCGGTCAGCTTGAAGGCGTCGATCTGCTTCTGACCGAAGGTGGGGTTGCTCTCTGTGAACGGCGCGTTCTCCAGCGTCCAGTTCGCTACGGAACGACCGATGGCGAGCGGGATCTTGCGGTCGTGGTGGGTGGTGAATACCTTCGCAAGACCACGGATCACGTTGGCGGCGTCGAGACCCTTGATGATTTCCTTCTCAAATTCCTCCGGGACGAGATAGCCGCCATCCTGATCGACGCTCTCGGAGAGAACGTTGTGGATGGGCTTCTTGCCGCGAAGGTGTCTGCCGAAGTCCTCCTTATAGGCGTTGGAAGCGCGGCCGGTCATCTCGGGCGCGGCGGGCTTTTCGGGAGTCTCCTTGATGGGCTTACTGACGGGTTTGCTCAGTTCCGCCTCCATGGCGTCTCTGCGCTCCATGCGGCGGATCTCGTTGGAGAGGTCGTTCAGGTCCTGCTCCATGGCGGTATAGGTGGCGTCGTCCTCCGGGGACAGAACGCCCTTGTCGTTTCTGTGGGTGTCGAGGAAGCCCTCCATGGTCGCCCACAGCTTCGCGCGCTTCTCACGCATTTCGATGATAGTCATGTTCATTACCTCCGTTAGATAAAGTTTTTGATGGTTTCGAGACGCTTTTTGAGTTCGTCAACCGAGCGTCCCTGCGGCTGTTCCGGCGCTGCCGGGGCTTCGGGTTCGACCCTTGGTTCGGGCTTAATCTTTGCGCTGATCTTGTTCAGAAGCGCGGCCTGCACGGTCTTCCTTGAGAACGCATAGGCCGGAATGACGACGTCCACAGTTTTTTCGTCCGTGAGGATATCGTCTGCAAAGCCGAGTTCCACAGCCCTGTTTGCGTTCATCCAGGTCTCCGCGTCCATGAGGTGGGACAACTTCGCACGGGACAGGTTCGTCTTGATTTCATAGGCGTTGATGATGCTTTCCTTGACCTCGTCCAGCCTCTCGATGGCTTTCTCCATATCCGTATGGTCGCCCATGGCGATGGTGGCGGGATTGTGGATCATCATCATGGCCGTCGGAGCCATAAGAACCTTCGTGCCGGCCATGGCGATGACGGAAGCCGCCGAAGCCGCGATACCGTCGATCTTGACCGTGACGTCGTCCCGGTAGTCCATGAGCATGGTGTATATCTGGCTTGCCGCGATGCAGTCGCCGCCCGGCGAATTGATCCATACGGTAATGGGACCTGTGCCAGAGAACAGTTCCTCCTTGAACATTGCAGGGGTGATGTCGTCATCGAACCACGACTGTTCGGCAATCGTGCCGTAGAGTTCCAGCTCACGGCCTGCCGATCCGCTTTCGTCCGCCTGATTCCTCCACGCCCAGAACTTCTTCGTCTGATTCTTCATCGGGGTTTTCCTCCTTTCCGTTTTCGGTCGTATCCGCAAAAGCGCCCGCTCTTGCAAGCGGGAGCATATTGCCGTTGATAAGGTAGAGATCGCCGCCGTCTTCAGCCGGGATTCGGTCAAGGTTCTCCAGTTCACGGATGTCGTTTGCGGACATCCAGCCGTTCTGCCTCGCCGTGGCGTATCCGGTCATGCGGCTCTGGTAATCTCCGCGCAGCAAACCCTCCACGTTGAATTTCACGAAGAACACCTTTTTCTCGTCCGCCGTCAGGAGTGTTCTCTGAATGGACTGTTCCCATCGGATCACCCAGGGGTCGAGGGTGTACTTCACGAACTCAAGGGACTGCTGCTCTATATTGGAAAAGCTCGATTTCTCAAGGTCTCCGACCATGTGCGGCGGGACTCTGAAAATTCGAGCTATCTCATTGATTTGGAATTTTCTCGTTTCGAGGAACTGCGCCTGCTCCGTGGAAATGGAGATGGGCGTGTATTTCATGCCCTCTTCCAGCACGGCGATCTTGTTGCTGTTCGCCGATCCGCCGAAGGTGTGCTGCCAGCTTTCTCTTACACGGGACGGGTCTTTGATCGTGCCGGGATGCTCCAGCACGCCGGAAGGCGCCGCGCCGTTGGCGAAGAACTTGCTGCCGTATTCCTCCGTGGCTATGGCAAGACCGATGGCGTTCTTTGCCATTGCGATGGGGCTGTATCCGACGAGACCGTCGAAGCCAAGTCCCGGAATATGCAGCACGTCCGAAGGGTGAAGCGTGACGGTATAGCTGTTGTCCTTCGGAAGCTCGTCCTGCGATTTCTGATAGGTGTAATACAGCTGTCCCTCCTCGTCCCGGCTGACCGTCATCTTGTTCGGCATCAGCGGATAGAGCGCAACGACCTCCCCCTTGCCGTTGCGTATGATCTGCGCATAGGCGTTTCCCCACAGCAGGAGGTGGGTCATAAGCGTTTCCCGGAACACGAAGGAACTCATCTCCGGGTTCGGCTCGTCATGGAGCAGCTGATACAGCGGGTGATCGAGCGCCTTTTCCTTGCCTCCGTCCTCCTTGTATCGGTACATATGGAGCGGCAGACCCGCGATAGCCTCCGACAGGATACGGACGCAGGCGTAGACGGCAGTCATCTGCATGGCGCTTCGTTCCGTCACGACTTTGCCGGAACTTGAGTTTCCCATGTAGAAGGCATAACGTGAGCCGACCGTACTGTTCCGGGGCTTGTCTCTCGATCTGAACAGACCGCTGAAAATGCTCATATCTCATCACCGTCCTTTACAAAAATAAAAGACCGCGCGTATCGTACACGCTCTCGGTCAGGTCAGCGCCGCATCGTATGGCGCGGTCAAGAGCCATGATGGTCGCAATGGCTCCGTCTATCTTTTCCGTGGATTTCTCCTTGTCCGCTTTGATGTTCCCTGCGGGGTCGGTGCGGATATAGATGTTGTCCATCATCCACCGAAGAACCGGGTGACCGCCGTGGGCGATCTTCTGTTCAAGGGTCAGCTTCATCAGTTCCTTCGTCGGCGGGGACATATCCTTGAAGCCCTGTCCGAAGGGAACTACCGTGAAGCCCATGTTCTCAAGGTTCTGCACCATCTGCACAGCTCCCCATCGGTCAAAGGCGATTTCCCGGATATTGAAACGTTCTCCCAGCTTCTCGATGAATTTCTCAATGAAACCGTAGTGGACGACGTTTCCCTCCGTGGTCATAATGAAGCCCTGCCGTTCCCACAGGTCATACGGCACGTGGTCGCACCGAACGCGAAGCTGAAGCGTTTCCTCCGGCACCCAGAAGTATGGCAGAATGATGTATCTGCCGTCATCATCACCGGGCGGGAACACCAGGACGAACGCCGTGATGTCCGTTGTGGAGGACAGGTCGAGTCCGCCGTAGCAGACGCGGCCCTCCAGATCGTCTTCCGAAACCGGGGACGCGCAGGCGTCCCATTTCTCCATCGGCATCCATCTGACCGACTGCTTGACCCACTGGTTGAGGCGGAGCTGCCGGAAGGCGTTCTCCTCGCCGGGGTTCTGCTGGGCGGACAGACAGGCGGCTCTGACCTTGTCGAAGCCTACCGTGATGCCGAGGGACGGGTTCGCCTTCTTCCAGACGGCGGGGTCTGTCCAGTCCTCGTCTTCAGCCGCGCCATAGATGACCGAGTAGAAGGTCGGGTCGATCTTTCGTCCGGTCTGGATGTCGAGCGCCTTCTGGTGCACCTCCCAGCAGATCGAGTTGGTGTCGTTGCCGGCCGTGGTGATCAGGAAGTAAAGCGGCTGCATCCTTGCGTCACCGGAACCCTGGAGCATGACGTCGAACAGCTTTCTGTTTGGCTGCGTGTGAAGCTCGTCGAAGATGACGCCGTGGGTATTGAAGCCGTGCTTGTTCGCCACGTCCGCAGAAAGAACCTGGTAGGAGGAGTTGGTCGGCTTATAGACCAGCTTCTTCTGCGATTCCAGTATCTTCACGCGCTTGGAAAGCGCCGGACAGAAACGAACCATATCGACGGCTACGTCAAAGACGATCTTCGCCTGGTTGCGGTCGGCGGCGCAGCCGTACACTTCGGCGCGCTCTTCGCCGTCTCCGCAGGTGAGGAGAAGAGCGACGGCGGCGGCAAGTTCCGACTTGCCCTGTTTCTTTGGAATCTCGATGTACGCCGTGTTGAACTGGCGGTATCCGTTCTCCTTGACGACTCCGAACAGATCCCGGATGATCTGTTCCTGCCAGTCGATAAGCTCGAACGGCTTCCCGGCCCAGGTGCCTTTGGTATGGCACAGGGACTCGATGAACATGACGGCGTAGTCCGCCGCCTCCTTGTCGTAACGGGAGGTCTTCGCCATGAACTTCGTGGGTTTGTATTTCTTCAGCTTTCGCACTTGGCGGCCTCCTTTCAAAGCATAAAAAATGAGCCTCCGCCGTGATCGGCGAGACCCTTCATAACGAGGAACAGAGCCGTCCGGCTCGTGTTCCGCAGGTATTCAGTTGCCGTTGTTTACTGCCGCATCGCCCAGGCGATTGCGTGGCCGTCGTCCTCGAACTCGACCTCGCTTGCCGCTCGCAGCCCGATGGTCCCTTCGCAGGAGTGGTCGTCATCCAGGAACTCGTAGGTTGCTCCGAAGTAGCAGGGCTTGTTCTGCCCGTTGTAGAAGCATCCCGCCATGACCACCTTGTCGCCGAAGGTCAGGACCTTGCTCCATCTGGTTTCCAGGTCTTCCGGGGTGGTGGGGTTCGGCAGTCTGTACTTTCTCATTGCTTCACTGATCGTCATCGTTCCGTCCTCCTTACCGTTCGCTGCGGATCGCTTTCCGCTTTGCCTGCTGCGCTGTGTAGAGAACCGTGAAGTCTTCCCAGGAAAGGCGGTAGGCGCTGCAGTCCTGCGAGAACTCGATGCGGATGCCCTCGATCTCGTTGCGGTCGGTGCAGGCTTCGATGCGCTTGAGGTAGGCTGCGGCTCTCTTGCTGAGTTTCTGCTGTTTCATGGTGTTGTCCTCCGTTCGTTTTGGTACTGTATATATCACTCTAAACGGAGAAAATAGCAAGTCATTTCTGCGATATTTCTCAAAGAAATTTACACAAAATACCAGCCCGGAAACTGTGTATTTTATGACTGCGTATGGCGGTGGATCGTCTCTATGATCTGCTCCTGCTCCTCGGCGGCGACGCCGATGGATTCGAGCGCCTGCCGGGTTCCGCAGTCCGGGCAGATGAGGGTTTTGTTGTCCGTCCTCGAAAGAGCCGGATGCTCGTGGTAGATTCTGCCGCAAAGCGGGCAGACGGCGGTCCTTGTCACGTTATCCTTCATTTTCACATACCTCCACGCATTTGTCGTAGGCATCGAACAGCACGTTTCTGTCGAAGCCGAAAGTGTCGTATCCCTCAAGGCAGGTCCTCATGTAGTAGTTGCTCGGAATGCCGATGGGTCGCTCCTCGTGCATGATGTACGCGAACGCGGTCGCCGTCCGGCGGAGGCCCGTGCGGATACCTTTGTACCGCACCTTGATCTCCTGCTTGTAGTAGAAGGTCGGGAAACCCTCGTAGCGGTCGAGCGCCTTCTCGTCCTTTTCGGTGACCTCCCAGATTACCACGGGAACGGAGCCGTTCTCGTTCCGCTCGATAGTGAGGTAGGACCCTGTTTTGCTTCCTTTGAAAAGCAGTTCCCAGCCTTTGAGGGTGGCTGTGCCGAGGATCGTCGCGTGAGGGCAGCGCACCCGCATCTGCGGAACGTTGAGGTTGCTGCCGTAGGCGATGTAGTACCGTTTTGCCATATTCTTTACCTTCCTTTCCGAAGGGAATGCCCTTCTACCACCTTAAGACCGCCGGAGCGGTCAAAAGTGTGGGCCTCCGGGCTGCGTCCTTCAAGCGGCCGCGCGTCCGTGGCGGAAAGCAGTGTCGCCGGAAAGGTTGCGGGTCAGGAAGTCTCTCGCGGTTGCGAACTCCTCGCCGATAAAGCCCAGGCGAAGGAGCCAGGTTCTCATCGCGTACTTGGGGTTCTCGTTCTGCTGGGGCTTGGGGCTTGCCGTCCGCACGTCCTTCGCCATCTGGCTGAGCGCGAGGCAAAGCTGAATGTAGCTCTTGAGCTGCCCTGCGTGGATGCCGCCCTTGCGCTCGGCAGTCGGCTCGTCGAACTGGAAGAGCCGGAACTCAACGGTGCCCTTGGTGAAGGTGGCGTGGTAGTTGAGCATATGGTAGCGGCTGTCGTTGTAGTGCTGCGTTCTGCCGTAGTTTGCGCCCTGGCTCGTGTACCAGATGTCGGCGAGGCTTGCCATCGTCTTCGGCTTCTTCGCGTTGACCATCCGCAGGAAGTTCGGGTCGACCGTCCGGCAGTAGCGGCGGATGCGGCCGCTGTCCAGCTTGAGGGCGTCGGCGATCAGACTCTCGTGGCTCGCCATGATGTTCGCCAGGTTGCGGAGCGTTTGCGGCGTGTGGCCGTTCGCTCCAATGTGGATGTGGACTCCGCAGCCCCGGCTGGCGTCGCTCTTCGCGCCGTTGTGGCGAAGCTGGCGGCAAAGCTCCTGCAGGGTCTCGATGTCGCCGTAGGTCAGGATCGGGGTGACCAGTTCGCACTTTTCGCTGTCCGGTCCCTGGATGCTGACGTCCCTCTGGAACTTCCACTCGCGTCCCTGCGCGTCCCACGCGCTCCAGGTGTAGTATCCGTTGCGGTGGGCGGTGTCTTCGTACCGGCCGGTTCCGAAGAACCCGGCCGCGACCTTGGCGGCCGCGCGGCGGGTGATGCCGTTCATCTCGACTTCGACCCCGATGGTCTGCTTCTTCATCTCGGTGATCTGTCTTTCGGTTCTTGCGTTCATGGCGTCTGCCTCCTTGAAAAGCCTTTGTTTTCCGCGGGTTTTCTCCCTTGCGGTACTGTATATATCACTCTAAAAGCCTGAAATAGCAAGTCATTTTCGCGACATATACAGCACAAATATGAGGCTCTTTTTCGGGGCTGAATTGTGTACATTACGGGTCGATCTTCCGCACGATATCCTCGCCGTAGACCACGTTCAGACCGCTGCCGTTGTCCCATCGCATAAGCAGGGACCCGGTGTCGTCCACGCACAGGACAGTGCCGCGCGTTCCGGCGGGAGGCGCCTGGCGGTCGTCCATCCTCACCAGTTCCACACGGGTGCCGGCGGGGTACTGCCTGCGCACACGTTCGACCGTTTCTCTTGAGGGGAAGCCGTTCATGCCTGCACCTCCTTCGCCGCGTCGCGCTTTGCCTTCTGAGCCGCGCTGAAAGCGTCGGCGGCCGCCTTGTTGGGGAAGGCCGCGCTGCCGGATAGATTCTTCATGAGGATCTTGCGGTGTTCCTTGCTGTCCGTTCCGATGAAGCCGAGCCGGAGGAGAAAGCCCCGGAAGGCGTACTTCTCGCTTTCGACTTCCTTCTCGGTCGCGGTAACTCTGACGGATTCCTTCGCCATCCTGCAAAGGGCGGCGATGAACGCTGTGTAGGCGCTGATCTCTTCCGGCGAGGGAACGCGGTCGAACCAGGGGAAGCTGACCTTCTCCGTATCGAATCCGACCGTGAGCCTTGCAGCGCCGAGCGCCTTCTGGATCAGCTTCGCCTTGCTGTCGATCAGCTTCGTGAGCCGGTCCAGGCTTTCGGGGCTGAAGCCGTCGAGGGGCATCGAGATCGTCAGGCTGTCGCCGTCAGCCTCGCTTTCGGGTTCGGCGGCCGTGGGGGTGCTGTCGCCCTCTGTAAGGGCGGCGTCGGGGCTTTCGGATTCTTCCTCGAATCCCTCACGCTGTTCGCACTCGAAGCCCGCCGCGGCGACAGCTTCAAGCACCCGCTCGACCTCTTCGGTATCGGAGCGATCGCTGAATGACAGGGTGCCTTCCTTGTCGACTGTGAAGTAGTCGATCTCGTAGGCGCAGGTCGGCATGAACTTGTAGACTGCCCTCGCTCCGGTTGTCTCCGAGATGACCTTGACGAGAGCCTTGCGGCGGTCGCCGGTGACGTTGTACCTGATTTCCATGTGGGAAAACCTCCTTTGTTTTTTGGGTAGTGTATTAATCACTCTAAAAGCCTGAAATAGCAAGGGGTTTTCCCATATTTCCGGGGACAAATATCACAGAAACATCAGCCCTTGAACTGGTCGTAGTACACAATGCCCGCGAGTACGAAACAGACGCACGGGAGGGCCACGCCGTTGCCCCACAGCTTGTATTCCGCGGAGTCGGCGTGAGGGTCTTTCAGCCACTTCACGATCTGGACGCGGGTTTTGGGCTTCGCCGCCGATCCGGTCACCAGGCGGTGTGTCTCAAAGACCTCTCTCCAGAACTCTATTTCCTCCTCAGCCGGCTCTTCCGTTTCAAGGCCGGCGCACCACCAGTCGGGAAATCCCTGAAGCCTGGCGCATTCGGTCGGCGTGAGCCTGCGGACGATGTAGTACGGCTCTTCGGTCACGGTGGGCGGGTCTTTGTAGTCCGTCGCCACGAGGGTGTTGACGATGTCCTCCTCGGCGAGGGTGTGATAGGAACTCTTGCTCGTGGAATACACGGGATGCGCTACGGCCCCCGGTCCCTTCGCAAGCATCGGCGGTTCGACCTCTGTTTCGATGCACGGGGCGAACTGCGCGTTCTGTCCCATGTTATAGGTGGCGCGGTCGATACCGTAGGCGACAGCGTGACGGTCGGTCGCGTCCAGAGTGAAGGACACGTCCCCGCCGAAGCCGCAGCCCTGCGGGCCGTTCCTGTCGGAGCGACCGATCATGGAGCCCTGCACAGCCACCACAGCCATACCGCCCTGGTTGCAGACGGGATTACCGCCGTTGGCGTCAAGGGTGCGGGTCGTTTCGGCTTCGTAGAATCCGCTGTTCGGATTGTCCGACTTCATCGCGTTGGAGTCCTTGGCGCAGATGCCGTAGACAGTCGGAACGAAAAGGGTCTGATCGTTGTTCGTGGCGAGGGTCCCCGACTTGTCCTTCTGGATGAGCGGTCCCTTGCCGCCGCCTTCACAGCCGCAGCGGATCTTCATGACGAGAGGCACGTTGTTGCCGCCGGTCCCCATACGGGAGGTCAGCGTCTGCACCTTTCCGTCCCCGGATACGGTCACCCGGCTGTCGGTCGGATGGTTCTCCACGGCGATGGCGTCCGGGGTGTCCACCACAACGGGAGGATGCCCGTCCATCTGGGAGCGGAGCGTCCCCGTGACGTCCTCGGATACAGCCATAAAGCTGCCTCCCTGGTCGTTCAGCACCATGACGCCGTTCCGGCCTGTGGACATTCCGCAGTTCACGCCGAGCGTGGCGGCGATGTCGGCTATCGCGCCGTTGTAGCCGTCTGTGCCGACGCCTGCCGGATGAGCGCCTTCTTCAGCAGCTCCGGCAGATCCTTGCCACGAACGGAAGCCCTGCGGAGTATACCCAGACAGGCCTTCTGACTCAAACAGTACTTTTCCGGCACGCTGGCCTGCAAGATCTGCGACAAGGTAGATGCGTTTTCTGCGCTGGGGGACTCCCCAGTATTGAGCATCAAATACCCGCCATGCGACTGAGTGATCGTCTGCCAGGATACATCCGGCGTTCGTCCACTTCGCAGGTCGAGGAGTATCAGCTTCGGGGTCTTTGATTTTGCGGATCTCGTCGAGAACGGCTTTGAAGTCGGCGCCGGCGCTCGACGAGAAGGCGCCGGGGACGTTTTCCCAGCACAGCCAGGTCGGATATCGTCCATTGGTAGCTTCCCTCATTTCTTTCGCGATTCGGACGGCTTCGTAGAAAAGGTTCGAGCGGGACCCGTCCAGTCCCGCTCTGCGCCCGGCCACGGACATATCCTGGCACGGACTCCCAAAGGTGATGACGTCCACGGGTTCAAGGTCAGCGCCGTTGAGCCTGGACACGTCGCCGTAGTGTTTCATAAAGGGCAGCCGCTTTGTGGTCACGCGGATGGGAAACGGCTCGATCTCTGAAGCCCACACGGGCGTGATCCCGGAGATCATTCCGCCGAGCGGAAAGCCGCCCGAGCCGTCGAACAGGCTGCCGAGTGTGAGGTTACTGTTCATCGGGGAGTTCCACCTCCTTGACAAGGTCGGCATACGGGATTGTCTGACCGCCGCGCTCCACAAAAATATCCTCCGGGGCGATGCCGTTCTCTACGGCGCGCCGGAGGATGACGGATGCGTATTTGCCGTCCAGTTCCATCATGAAGCAGGTGCGGTTCATCTGCTGGCATACCATCATGGTTGAGCCGGAGCCGCCGAATGTATCTACCACGATGGCGTTCTCCTGGGTGGAGTTCCCGATGGGATACGCCAGCAGGTCGAGCGGCTTGCTCGTGGGATGGTTGGCGTTGCGCTTCGGCTTGGCGAAGTTCCAGACGGTGGTCTGCTTGCGGTCGGAGAACCAGGGGTGCTTCCCATTCTGAAGGAAGCCGTACAGCACGGGTTCGTGCTGCCACTGATAATCCGAACGGCCAAGGACGAGAGAGTCCTTCACCCAGATGCAGCATCCGGCGAGATGGAACCCGGCGTCCACGAAAGCGCGCCGGAAGTTCAAGCCCTCTGTGTCGGCATGGAACACATAGGCCGAGCCGCCCTTTTCCAGGTGGTCGGCCATCCGCTGAAACGCCGAGAGAAGGAACTGATAGAACTCCTCGTCCTTCATGGAATCGTTCTGGATGGTCAGCCCGCTTGCGCTCTTGAAGGAAACGCCGTAGGGCGGGTCCGTCAGAAGCAGGTTCGCCCGTTTGCCGTCCATGAGCAGGGCCACGTCCTCCTCGGAAGTGGCGTCCCCGCACACCAGGCGGTGTCGGCCGACCGTCCACACGTCGTCGCGCTCCACGAAGGAGGCTTTCTCCAGAGCGGCGGTGAGGTCGAAGCCGTCATCCTTTACATCTTTCTCACCGTCGTCGAAGAGGTCGGCAAGTTCGTCGGTGTCGAAGCCTGTGAGGAGCGGGTCGAAATCCGCCGCCTGCAGAGCTTCGATCTCAACGCGCAGGAGTTCTTCATCCCATCCGGCGTCCATCGCCATACGATTGTCGGCGATGATGTACGCTTTCTTCTGGGCTTCGGTGAGGTGGTCGGCGAAGACGCACGGCACCTCGGTGATGCCTTCCTCCTTCGCCGCGAGGATGCGGCCGTGTCCGGCGATGACGCCGTAGTCACGGTCGATGATGACGGGGTTTATAAAACCGAACTCCCGCAGAGAAGACCGCAGTTTCACGATCTGCTCCGGGGAGTGTGTGCGGGCGTTATTCACGTAAGGGACCAGTTTCGTGATCGGCACGAGCTGGAGTTCGGTTGTGGTCTTCATCGGACAAGCCCCCATTCAGCGAACTTCTCGAAGCCGCCGAGACCCGCGATGTATTTACGGGCGATCTCCACGATCTCCGAGTACGGCCTGCCGTCCACGGTATCGTCGCCGATGGCGCAGCACAGTTCCACGGGGCTGTCGGTCTCCTGGGCTTTGAGCCAGGCGTACACGTTGACGGACACGTCCGCCTTGGACAGGTCCTTGCCGTGCAGGCCGCCGCCCGTAACGGAGTCGGCCATATCAGAGCCGAGCTTGCGGTTGGTGGCGCCGGAGTCGACGTCTGTGCCGCCCGTCCAGTCGCCCAGGGGATTGATCTCCGCGTCCGGGTAGGTCTCGCGAAGATGGACGGTTTCGGCGTTGCTCTGACAGATGATCAGCCGTTCTCCGTCCAGGATGTACTTGCCGTCGCGGCCGTACAGATCGTAGAGGAACTTCGCAATATCCGCCAGTCGGTTCTGCTCCTCGGTGACGGGCGTCCCTTTGAAGATGCCGTTGTCGCCGCAATGGAAGCCGTCCGTCTGGTTGTCGGAGAGGTGCGCGTCCTGCGGGACTTCGACATAATTCGACAGAATACGATCCCCGGCGATGCGGTGAACGATGGCCGCGGCTTCCTCGTCCGTGATGTGGACGGAGGTCTCCGCGATGATGTGGCAGACGCCGTGGCCGATCAGGACCTCCACGGCAATCTTAGGATTTTCGTCCTTGGTATAAGCCAGGTCGACAAGCGCGCCGGCGATGCGGTCGGCCACCTTGTCAGGGTGCGAGGGATTGACTTTTTCAAACATGGTTCTCATCCTTTCCTTGCCCGAAGCAAACGTTCCATGAGGTCGTCCTGCGGGGAGACCTCGCCGTAGTCCGTGGAGCAGTTGTCCTTCACGATCTGGAAGATCTCGTTCCACAGTCTCACAGCCTGGTTCATGTAGTTGATGCCGATATTGATGAACGGAGACGGTATCGGTTTCTGCGTGGTGGGATGCTTTGAGAGAAAACCCATCCTGTTGGTCATCTCCTCGCATTGGATCCACCTCGCGCTGCACATCGCATACCGCTCCAGAAGCTGAGGCGAAACCTTTGAAGCGCAGCCGATTTTCTTCAGCCACTCCCAGGTCTCGGTATAGATCTCCTCGGCCTGCAGCTGACTGCCGTCGCGTTGTTCCGCCGAAAGAAAATCGTGGGGCTTCGGCATATCGACACCCTCGACTTCGGGAATATCCAGGACTTCGAGCCGTCTGCCGCCGGGATTGCCGTTCTCGGCCTTCTCTTTGACAGCGGTTTTCTTCCTTCCCGCACCGGGTCTCGCGCCTCCGCGCCCGCCTGTGTTGTTCGATTTTGTTGGCACTATCTCACCTCCATTGTCCGGGACCTTTAATTACCCTTTTGAAATCGCTTTTTTCGCGCACGTGACCCCAAGCCGCTGCCCGTGATAATGGTCCCGGAGATTTTGACCGGCCCTGATCTGTACCCCGAAAACTGGACAGTCATTGATTGAAATCCAAGAGTGTGAAATCAAAAAAACACACAAAAAGCAGAGTTGGGAATCAAGATTTCGGACAGATATGAAACCTGTCAGTCAAAAAACTGGACAGTTGTGGTATAATATTCGTACTTGATTTCCCGCCTCTGCGAAGGAGGACTTAAATGACTGACAACAAACCGAAAATCACTGGCCACGGCGGCGCTCGTCCGGGTGCCGGGCGAAAGAAGAAAACGCCGGAGGGGACGTATGAACATGTCACATTTACGGCAGAACAGCTCAAGGAACTGACGGAGTCACCACACGTTGCCTATGTTTCAAGTAAGACCGTTTCTTACACCAAGGCTTTCAAAAATGCAGCGTGGTTGCGGTACTGCGATGGAGTCGATCCGGTCCAAATATTCGAGGACGCAGGATTCAACGTTGAGACGTTGGGAAAATCACGTGTTTTGAGCTTTTTCAAACTTCTCCGGGAGGCAAAGGAGAAAGGGCTTGCTTTTACAGAAGGCAGTGATCCGTATCCTGCTGGCACCGAAAAGCAATTCTCTTTCCCAACGCCGCCCCGTCGGGCAAAACGCGGACGACCACCAGTCATGAGCGACTCTGAGATCAATAAGCTGGCTGCTAAAGTTGCTTATTTGTCGCAAGAGCTCGAGTTCCTAAAAAAAATTATCTTAGCGGAGCACAGGGAGAAATAGCCATGTACATGAGAGGCTCTCCGCAAGTCCGGTATAAGATTATTGCAGAAACCATAAGCCGCGACGACAATCTTCTGAACATTGCCTATCTCTGCGAAATAGCCGGCGTGTCTCGCTCGGGGTTTTACTACTGGCGGAGCAATCAGGCCAAGCGGAACGCAGAAGAGGAACAGGATCAGCGCGATTTTGATCTTATCCTCGCGGCATTCAAACACCGCGGCTACGATAAAGGCGCACGGGGCATTCATATGAGGCTTCTACACCAGGATCCGCCCGTCATAATGAACACAAAAAAGATCCGGCGGCTCATGAAGAAGTACAATCTGCGATGTCGGCTGAGACGCGTGAATCCTTACCGGGTTCAGGCAAAAAGGCTTCAGGAAAACCGTATTGCGCCGAACATTCTCAACCGGCAGTTCCGGGCGCACGGCCCCAGGACGGTTCTTTTGACGGACATTACCTTCGTTCCGCATTACTCTCACCATGGTGGTGGCGGACAGAAGTACACCTATGTCTGTGTCATTATGGACGCCTATACAAAAGAGGTTCTCTCTTGCGTGTGCAGCGCATCTTACGAAACCGACTTCGTTCTGGAAGCAATAAACCAGCTGATGGAGTTGCACGGGCCGGAACTCAAGACGGACGCCCTGATCCATTCTGACCAAGGCTGCCAGTATACAAGCACACGATTTGTCACCTTGTTGATGGACTACGGGCTGCGTCAGTCGATGTCGCGCCGTGGGAACTGCTGGGACAACGCACCGCAGGAAAGCCTGTTCGGTCATATGAAAGATGAGATCCGCATTAACGGCAGCGACGGCCACAACGTCGTGAGTCGGAAGGTTCTCGACTGGATCGACTACTACAACAACGAACGTTACCAATGGAGCCTGGCAAAGCTGTCTCCGGCAGAGTACTACCGCTATGTAACCACAGGCGAGTATCCCATTCCTGTCACCGGCGATATTCAGGCTTCCGTACCCGGTGGCGCTGCCCCCGAGCCCCCGGAGTTTAACGCTTTTGTTTCCGGGGAAGGCATAGAAAAAGGCGAAGCCTCAGCCTCGCCTTCCCCGCAAACCTGACAAGCCGCTCGGGTCGCTCTCCAGCGTTGCCCTATCCTGCCTGTCAGTAAAGCACATTCATTATACCATGGATTCTACTTTTGGAAATCAAGTGTGCAAATGTTGTCCGAATTTCGGGGTGCACTTCACCCCTGGGTCTATGTCTTGACACCATGTTCTTCCGTGGATAATGTCACTGACGTGATGCTGACTGATGGAAAAGACGCTTGCAATTTCTTTCTGCAACCGTCCTTCGGCGTACATTTTTCTTATCTCCTGGACATCATCAAGGGTTAATTTCGATGCAACTGCTTTCTCGCCGTGCCTCAAGCACACGGCAGTTCCGTGCCGAATAGAATCCTGTGCGTTTTCCTTTGGGGTTCCCCAACAGATATTGCACAGGCGATTATCTAACGGGTTTCCGTTCAAATGCCGACAAACATACTGTTCGGGTCGCTTTCCTACAAACGCATTCAGAACGAGGGTGTGTACATACATAACGTGCTGTTTGACCGGGTGACCGCCATCTCTGACATTTACCCTGTAATAACCTTTGTGTAGTCGCTTTGGAAGTACCCGAAGCGTTCCATTTCTGTCAGAATAGATTTCTCCATCTATATCTGCATAGTATCCGGGATAATCTGGAATACGTTTCATCATCTGTCCCCCAACTCATGGTGCAGCTTTGTATGGCACGACTGGCACAGGCTCATAAGGTTGCTTTCCCTGTGATCGCCGCCCCTGGAAATAGGCAGGATGTGATGCACCTCCTCGACCGGGGTCAGCCGTCCTTCCTTGAGACACATCTCGCAGAGGGGGTGGGTCTGGGCGTAGCGGTCACGGATGCGCTTCCATGCTCTGCCGTACTTCCTGTTCACGTCTGCGGCGCGTTCGTACCTGTTGTAACGGTCGCGCTCGGCCTTCGTGTGTTCGGCGCAGTACTGACCGTCGTCCGCGGCAAGCCTCGGACAGCCGGGGTGACCGCAGGGACGCTGTGGTTTCCTTGGCACGGGGTTCACCTCCGTCTGCGGAACTTCTCGCGGAACCAGTAGCGGATGATGTACCAGCACTGCTCCAAAGCGCCGACTTTTCTATAGCTCATAAAGGGTCCTCCTTCGCGGGGCATAAGAAAAGCCCCACGGGATTGCTCCCGCGAGGCTCGTCCTGTGCGCGATTTCTCATGCTACCATTATATCTCTTTTCCATGTGCCAAACTACGGCAAAGTGTGCCAACTTTAATCCGGCACAGAAATATTTCTCAGAGCCGAGGCGTGAATGCGGTGAACCGTGCGGTCGGAAACGCTCAACATGGAGGCGATCTGCTCCCAGGTGCGGTTGTCGAGATAGCGGTATGTCAGAAGAAGCCGTTCCTCACGGTTTTCCACCTTTTCGAGGGATTCGGTGATCTTCTTTTTCAGAACCACCAGTTCGCAGAGTTCACGGTGGATCTTCTGCTCCATATCCATGATATCGTCCAGATAGCGGACGAACGGCGGGTCGGGATTTCTGGAAGTCTGCACACGCTCTCCGAAATTCGGTCCCGATATTCTTGTCGCCAGATCTCGGAGTCTTTCCAGTTCCTCCACGTCCGAATCGATCAGTTCATTCAGCCTGTAAGCCTGATTCAGAAACTCTTTTGCTGTCACAGCCATACCTCCGGGGTGTTTATTTTCCTCGGATTGACTCTCATTGTCTCAGATTTGCCTTGACTGCCTCAATTAACGCCGCCTGTGTGGTGTCTTTCTTCTGGAGGGCTTTCAGAATCCGCTCGTCAATTGTGTCCTCGGTCACGATATGCTGCACAACGACGGTTTTCGCGTTCTGTCCCTGCCTCCACAGTCTCGCCACGGTCTGCTGATACAGTTCCAGCGACCATGTAAGCCCGTACCATACAAGCGTAGAACCTCCACTCTGAAGATTCAGCCCGTGTCCCGCCGACGCCGGGTGGATAAGGGCGACGGGCAGTTCGCCCTCGTTCCACCTGCGGATACTCGCCTCCGTGTCAAGCCTTGAAAACGGGATGTGCAGTTTATGGAGCCTTTCGCTGATACGGTCAAAATCGTGCCGGAACCAGTAAGCCACAAGCAGCGGATTCCCGTTCATGCTTTCGATGATGTCCTCAAGGGCGTCGAGTTTGCGGTCGTGGAGACTAAGCACCTTCTGCGTATCGGTGTATATCGCCCCGTTCGCCATCTGGGAGAGCTTGCCGGACAGCGCCGCCGCATTTGCCGCTGTTATCTCACCTCCCGGAAGCTGAAGAACGAGGTCTTCACACATATCGTCATATTTTCTGCGTTCATCCTCCGACAGGCGGACGATATGATTGGTGTTGACCAGTTCCGGCATTTTCAGATGGTCGGTCGCCTTCATGGAGATCGTGATATCCGAGATTTTCTCATATATCCGTTTCTCGGCTCCCGGCAGAGGCTTATAGGAGTAGACGATTTGTCCGTTCATCTTGTCGGGCTTGAAATACGCCGTTCGGTACTGCCCGATAAAGCGTCCGAGCCGCTCTCCCATATCCAGAAGCCGGAATTCCGCCCACAGATCCATCAGCCCGTTGGCGGTAGGCGTACCAGTAAGCCCCACGATGCGTTTTACCTTCGGTCTGACCTTCATAAGGCTCCTGAACCGTTTCGCCTGATGGTTCTTGAAGGACGAAAGTTCGTCTACCACCACCATGTCGAAGTCAAAGCGGATAGTGTCGATCATCCACTGCACGTTTTCACGGTTGATGATGTAGATATCGGCTTTCGCCCTCAAGGCGTCGAGCCGCTCCTTCTCGGTACCCACCGCGATGCTGTATCTCAAACCGCTCAGATGATCCCACTTGCCGATCTCGTCGCTCCAAGTCTGGCGTGCGACTCGGAGCGGCGCTATGACAAGCACCTTATGGATCTGGAAGCTGTCAAACAGCAGATCGTTAAGAGCCGTCAGCGTGATGACTGTCTTTCCGAGACCCATATCAAGTAGAACCGCCGATATCGGCTTTGTCTCGATATAGTCGATGGCGTATTTCTGATAATCGTGCGGTATGAACTTCATCCTCTTTCACCTCCGATCTCCCGCAGGATGGTTTCTATCTGTTCCGCTCCGTCAAGGACATACACGCGGAAGCCCAGCCGCCGCAGAAGCCGATGTCTTGACAGTTGAAGCGGTCTCGGTTTCTCTCCGGGAGCCTTGACCTCAACAAAGGCGATATGGCCACCCGGCATCAGCACCATACGGTCGGGCATCCCGTCGAAGCCGGGTGATACGAGCTTTGGGGCGATGCCGCCTGAACGCCTGACTGCCGAGACCAGTTTCTGTTCGATGGCTTTCTCTCTCATAGAAGCTTTACCACCGGATCGGCAAGATCGAACGCCGCATAGGAAGCGGAGAGGAAGTCGCGGATGACTTTGCCCTTGTAGGTCAGCGTTGTCTTCGTGCCGGCGTGAACGGCGTAACTGCCGTAATTTTCGACAATCGTTATAAGCTGACCCCTGTACTGACGGTAACGGGTATTGCGGCTCGTCTGCTTCCACGCTTTTCTGACGAAGTTCCTGCGTCGCTTCGCGCGGTTCCGCATGAGACGTTCGCGCTCCTTCGCCTTTAGGATATCGCCCTCCATGATTCCGGCGCAGATGCAGCCGACAGTGACAGGCTCAAAGTATTCCTCGTGTTCCATAATGTGCTCATAGCGAACGTTGCCGCATCCGCAGAGTTCGCATTCGCTCAGAGGCGCTTCCGGGTCGTCCTCGCGGACGTCTACGACGTCGGCACAGTACCAACCATGCAAAGGTGCGCCCCATTCCTTCAAACGACGCAGACATTTCGCCAGATATTTTTTGTCCATATTGTCCGCGCCGTAAATATTGACTGTGTTCATTGAAAACCTCCTGTTTTACTGACTTTCCGGGGTTTTGTCCTTTTGTCACATTTGTCCCCTTGTCTGTTGGTGGAGAGAGGGGAAAATACCGATATATAAATAAATAGTTTGAATTTGTTTATCTTAATGGTTCGGACAAAAAGGACAAAACCCGAAATCGCTGATTTCATAAGGGATTATCGTTGTCACACCTTCTCGGACAATTGTGTGACAAAAGGACAAAACCCGCTCTCGACCCACGGATTCACGCTGTACTTCGGCAGCGGAGGTCTGCCCGGACTGACCGCTTTTTCCGGCTGCCGTGCGATGTATCCGTAATCATCGAGAAAGTCCAGAACGGGCTGTATCTCCGCCACAGTCTTAAACGTGCGACAGTACCGCATCGCGGCGCGCCTGTCAAACTCGGTGAGCTTTCGCTCCTTCAGCATGGTCAGAATTCGGTTCGCCTGTTTGAACATGGCGTCCTCCGGCAGTACGGAGTATGCCGCCTGCGCATGGTTCAGAAAATACCTTCCGAGGCGTATGGCGTTTTCCATCGTCCTGCCGTCCACCGTGAGCGGTTCCGCCACGTCCAGAAACTCATGACTCCGATGGGTTCCGGCGCGACACAGAAGTCCCGCGATGCGGAGCGTATTGCCGATGAGTTTGCCCGCCCAGTCCGCAAGCTCGGCATAGTCGGTTACCAGCTTCGGTTCCAGCTCCTCCGCAAAGGAGATCAGCAGCTTCTCGGCGTCGTCCGAGAGCGTAATGACTTCCGGCCTTTCCGGGTACTCGTCCTCCAGCAGATTGATGACGAGCCGTTCGTATCTGTGGTAGACTTCGTCCGTCACGGGCTTCGACTGAAAGCGTCGGTTGCCGACGAAGGACACGGGCATACAGTAGAGAAAACGTGCGGTCAGGCCTCTGCCTCTGAAGGTCGTATTGTTCAGCACCTCGGAGATCACGTTCGGCTGCGCCATCAGCAGAATGGTCAAAGCGGGATTCATGATGCTCTCGCTCTCCCTGCCGATACGGTCGACGCGGATGGGATCGCCGGAGTAGCCCTTCAGCATAACGTCGATGTTGACGTTCTTCGTATAGATGCCGGCGAGGGTGTCGAAGATGCCGCCCTCACTGGAGATCAGCGCCGCTCTGCCGTGGTTGGCGGAGATGACCGACACCAGCTTCTCGGTCGTGATATCGTCCACATAGAGCTGCATCGGGAGGATCTCCCGGAACTCGGAGATCTCCTGCGCGATCTTTTCCATTTCCTCCACCTCGACCTTGCCCTTGGCGACCTGGTCCTCGATGGCTTTCTGCCTGCGTTCCAGAACCCGTTTCTGCATTCTGCTGCTCTCCACGAGAGCGGCGTTCCGCTGATTGTACTGAAACTCATACTCGTTGATGGGTTTGAGCATCATGTGCTGCACCGCCGACTTTCTCTCGGACGGCGGGGCAATGGCCAGAACGTAGGTGTTGAGCGGCTCGAACCAGTCCTGCTTTCCCTGAACGCGGTATTTGCCCTGCAGACACACTGAGAGCATGGAGAGGGATACGGCTCCCGCCATATCCACCGGGGTCTGTGTGCTTTCCGCCACGGCGGTCACATAGTCCGCGATATCCTTCGGCAGCGCCTCGATCGGGAACCGCGCCATCGTGTATCTGCTGAAAGGAATGGGGTCTTCCCAGCGGATGGGACCTTTCGCGTTGTAGACCTCCGGGGAGATGTAGTCGGGCTGGCTTGCGATCCGCTTGTAGTACTTGGACGCGCTGCGCCAGATGGTCTCAAGTTCCGAGTCTTCGAGCGGTGGGACGCATCTTTCCGCCTGCCGATAAAAACACTTTCTGGATTCTTCCGTATTCCCATAGCGTTTCATGGAGCGTACTGCCCACCGGAACATCGTGGCGTTCCTGCTGCCTTCCCGTATCTCCTGATCCATGTGGGCAAAGCCGTCCTCGTCGAAGAACATGGAGAGGTTGATGATACCGGGTTGCACATAGACCTCGGCGTCGGGATTGCCGTAGAAAAACCTCGCGGCGTCCTGCGCCTTGGTGTCGAAGTAGGGATAGACCTCCTGCACCTGTTTGACCAGCCGCTTGTAGGTTTCCGGGTCGGTGATCCTGTCAACGAAGAAGATGATGTGGTACTTGGGTCTCGGCGCTCTGCCATCCTTCGGTTTCATGTGGTTGCGGCTCGTATAGAGGAGCATCGCCACGTCGGTGAACTCTTCGATGATGTCATCCTTCGTGACCCAGTCCTTCGGATCGTCGGAGTGCGTATTGTCGCAGTCCACCACAAGGGTATCGGTATGTTTGAAGTTCTCTTCGCTGCGGTAGTTGTTTCTGAAGCAGATGAAGGTGTGGTCTTTCGACACCAGCTTCTTGAGGGTATCCACGTCTGTCACCGTATAGCTGTCGGGATAGACGCAGTTCGTCCTGTTGCCGCAGCACCTTGCCACCCATATGGGGAGTGAAAATGAGGCGTTCACGGCGTCACCTCCTTCAGATCATCGGTAAAATAACGAACGGTCATGTTCTTCCTTTTCGCCTTGTCGATCTCGGCTTTCATGCCGGCCGATACCATTCCGCCGAAAACCCACAGTTCCTCGCATCTGCCGAGAATGACCATATCCATGAACATGGCGAGGTCTCGTTCCGTTTCTTCATCCATGAAAAGCGGAAACAGCAGATGCGGTGCAATGGGAATGGCGTGGCTGTCAACGGCGAAGCGGCTGTAGCGGATCGCCTTTTGTGTGTTGCCGGGGACGTCGCCCGAAAACGGGCTGCATATGTACACGAGCGGACGGTACCTCGCCGCCCGTGCCGCTTTCTTTTCTTCCTGTTCGATGGCTGAAAGAGCGTCATATGCAGTCGGATCTGGATATCCCTCGGAGTTGTATTTGTTCATGCTCTTCAGTCCTTCCTGTAGAATTCCGTTGTATAGCCGTCGGCGCGGAGGACAAGACCCTCCGCCCAGGGCGGTGTTCTGCCCATCAGTTCGCAGAGGACTTCAAGCGACATCTTTCCGTCCGCTTCGATGATCAGTTCATCGTGGACGTGAGCGACGATGTCGCAGCAGCGGAGCGTCCGCATGGCGTAACAGAGAATATCTCTGGCAAGCCCCTGGATGATGTTCTCCACGAACTTGGGACCGTAGCTTTCCAGCCGTTCCCATTTCTTCACGCTGCCGACGCCTTCATAAGTCACGGATTCGCCGCCGAAGCGGTTCTCTCCGATGCGGGGCTTGACGTAGACGAGGTTTCTGTCGGACGGAAGCATTATGAAAAGCATACCGCTCCGGCACTCAAACTTCAGCCCGTGAAGCTCCGATACGGAATGGTTCTTCACGGCTGCCTTGACGCAGCGGTCAACGTCCCACCAGAGCTGCACGATCCTCGGATTGGATTCGCGCCACGCTGTGACCAAAGGTTGAAGCTCGTCCTCGGAAAGGCCCATGTCAAGAGCGCCCATCGCTTTGAGTGCGCCGACAGAACCGCCGTAGCCGAGAGCGAGTTCAGCGATCTTGCCCTTTTGCCTCAGATGTCCGTTGACGCCGTTCTTCTCAACGGGGACTTTGAACATCTGCGAGGCGGATGCGCAGTAAATGTCGCCGCCGCCCTTGAAGACCTCCATGCGCCAGTTTTCCCCGGCGAGCCACGCGATGACCCGCGCCTCTATGGCGGAGAAATCGGACACATAGAACAGTCTGCCTTTCTGAGGGACGAACGCCGTGCGGATCAGCTGTGAAAGCGTGTCGGGGACATCCTCGTAGATCATCTCTACCGCCGAATAATCGCCGGCCCGGACAAGGGAGCGGGCTTCCGCAAGATCCGGCAGATGGTTCTGCGGAAGGTTCTGCAGCTGGATGATCCTTCCCGCGAACCTGCCCGTCCGATTGGCTCCATAGAACTGGAACATTCCTCTCGCGCGGCTGTCGGCGCATACGGCGTTCTGCATGGCCGTGTATTTCTTTACCGATGATTTGGCGAGCTGCTGCCGGAGCGTCAGAACGGGACGCAGTTCTTCGGGACAGTCCTTCAGCATTGCGGCGACTTCCTTTTTACCAAGAGAGTCGACCTCCATGCCGTTTTCCGAGAGCCATTGCTTCATCTGCGCCACGGAGTTGGGATTGTCGAGTTCTGTCAGCTTCTTCATGGCGGCGGTCAGCTTTTCTCTGGACTGTTCGTCCATGCGGATTGCCTGTCTGACAAGCTCCATGTCGATGCCGATTCCCCGGTCGTTGATCTCCTGGTCGATGTGGTATTCCTCCCAGATATCCGGCGATACGGGGAAATTGATGAGCTTCTGCTGAATGCCCATCTCCGTTTCCACATCGCGTGCGTTGTATGCCTTGAAACGAGCCCATTTTTCCGGTTCGTGTTCCGGCAGATTGCGGGTTCTGCCGCCGTTCGATTTCGTTTCCCTGCAGGGAACGCAGAAGAAGCGGATGAGTTCTTTTCCTTCGGTCAGCTTCTGCTTTTCGAGTCCCAGAACCGCACCGACGCCCTCAAGGGAGAGCGGCAGGCCAAGCGTCGCCGCCCAGACCATGGAGCAGCGCCAGCCTTCTGGATTCAGAAACCGGGCGCATTCCGTTGAGAGCGGATGCCTGTCATGGAACGGATCGAGACTGACGCCGAGGTCGGACAGATAGCGCGACAGACACACCCGCTCGAACTGTGCGTTGAACGCCCACTTCGCCACCCTGTCATCCGTAAGAGCGTCGAGGATGTCGTCGGGGATCGTCTCTCCGGCTTTCAGATCGACCACGTTGACCTCGCCGCCGTCAACGGCGTATCCGAACAGCAATATCTCAAAGTCCGGCGACTCCGCATATTTGTAAACACCGCATTTGGCGAGATCGACGCTGCTGTAGGTTTCCACATCACAACTTATGGTCTTTATTTCAGCCATGCGAAAGAACCTCCGTTTTTGATTTTGCTTATGGTGTTTTGTGATACGTCGAACATTGCCGCCAGCTCCGATCCCTTCATCCCGCACGATAATCCGAATCTGATTGAACCGACATCCTCTGCGGAAAGCTTTCTCCAAACGCCGCCTTGCCGATAGACGTCGAGGATGTTCTCTGTCCGTGTTCCGTATCGCAGATTTGATAGCCGATTGTCTTTTGGATTACCGTTGATATGAAGAACTTCCATCCCGTTGGGAGGGGGACCTGTGAACGTAATCATAATCAGCTGATGAACCGGCCTGCCTGCTGTCCCATGTCCCAGAACGACAGAAACATGACCATTTCCGCAATACTGCCCCGGTTTGAGAACTCTTCCTGTCATGCGTCGATAGAAGTCTTTACCCGTGTAGTGGCATTTTGCGCGAACCAGTCTGTCAATGCTGCGAATCCGGCCTTCTGTACTTGCCTGATATTTCCCCTCATATCCGGGGATGTCTTTCCATATTTCCATAGAGATACACCATCCTTTGCAAAGGGGCGGCAAAGAATCTCTGCCGCCCGTCCGCTTTACCTGTCGTTTTTCTGATTGGGCTTGTTCTTGTAGTATCTTCGCAGCTGATTTCGTTTTTCTCTGAATGTCTCATGGACACTGACAAAAACCAGCGCGGCGATCTCTGCAAGCAGAAGAATCACAAACGCGGAACACAAAAAGTTGAATACTTCGGTTACCATTTTTCTTTACCTCCGAGTATCGGCAAACGACGGTTTCCCGCCGTTTGCCGATAATGTCCTTGTCAGGCGAGGAAATCCTCGTCGTCATCCGTTGCGAAGTCGTCCTCCGCACGGCTCTTACCGCCGAGGGGCTCGCCGTCGCGGATCTTCTGAAGATTGTTCAACCCGCAGGCGATACCCTTGTTCCCGTTGGAGTTGAAGGCGTAGAAGTTGATGCTGGCACGGCCGTAAACGCCGCTGTAAACCTCGGAGGTATCGAGGATGGGCTGTCTGTCCGCATCCACGATGCCGGGAGCGGTCGCGCTGTTGGCGTTGACGAAGTAGGCGTTCTTGTACGCCTCGTCGTCGGGTCTTTCAAGATCGCCGTCACGCAGAGGAGTCTTGAGTGCGGAGAGCGGAGGCACGGATCTGCCGCTGCCCTTGAGCTTGCTTTCGCCCTCCTCATAAGCCGCTTGGATGGCAGCCTTGATCTTCTCGACGGTCTTGACGTCGCTCTTGGGGATGATGAGGCTGACCGAATATTTCGGTGTGCCGCCGTTGATGGACTTGGGATTCCACACGTTTGCGTAAGACCATCTGGTCTGGGGTCCGGTGATAACCTTGGTGGGATTGCTGAAGTTTGACATTTAATTTTCCTCCTTGAAATCGTCTTTTGCCGTATTCATGATCGGCCTTTTGTCTGTGTCCGGCACGAGGACCGGCTTGCCCTGCGGCTTCACGATGAACGCCGCGAGGAGAACGTTGAATTTCTGTTTGCCGAGCAGCTTCTGCATCTCGGTCAGTCCGAGGACTTTGTGGGTATAGGGATCGTACCCGGCGCCGCTCACGACCTGAGCGACCGCGTCCTCATTTGTGTACTTCCTTGCCGAGCGGCCTTCAACCACCTTGTATCCGGGATAGCGGACGCCCTGCAAAGCCTGTGAAAGAGCGTAGTCCTTCACGTCCGTTACCCAGGCGGCGAGCTCGTCAGCGCGGTCAAGGATAGCGGCGATCTCCGTTTCGTCCAGCGTATCGGCGGGAGCGAAATCATACTGCGCCATCTTGAGGTTCTCCTCGGCGCGTTTCCTGCAGACAGCCTTCGCTTTGCAGAACCGACACCAGTCGCCGCAGGCAAACTCTCCGCCGCCCTCATACGCAAGCGCGGCTTTTTCGGTGAGTTCTCCGTTCGCCCATTCGAGCAGAGCGTCTTTCGACATCCCGCTGACGCTGATGTTGCCGATCCTCGGCTGGAAGATAGTCATCTGAACCTCGTCGATATCATAGATGCCGTCGAAGATCTCCAGAGCGCCGAGTGCATACAGCATCATCTGCGGATTACCCTCCGCAGACACCTCCACGCCCTTGCCGTGCTTGTAGTCAACGATGTTCATCGCACCGTCCGAGATGATGATGCAGTCGGCGGTTCCGAAACCGTTCTCCACGAAACGGGAGAAGTCCACCCGCTGTTCCACAAGCACAACGGGATCGGCGCAGGTTTCCTTCGCCTTTTCAAGCAGCTCCAGAACGTAGGAAGCGTAGTTCTCGGCGCATTCCTCCATCTCGCCGTTGTACCAGTCGAGATGCTCTGTCGGATCGACCGCATCCATGCCGAGCAGCTTTTTCAGCCTGTACTCGCAGAGGCTGTGGGCGTCGGTTCCTTCCTGGGCATACTCGCTGCCCCTGTCGGGAATACCCTCGCTGAGGCGGACGGACGGCGGGCAGTTCAGCCAGCGATGGCTGGCAGACGCCGAAAGCAGTGCGTGTTTACCCATTGCCCAGCACCTCCGCTTCTTTTATGATCGCCGGGAACTCCGAGGGATCGATCTCGGAGAGCTTGTTCGCTCCGTGCGCCGTGATGATGGCTCTGACCTGCGCCGTGAAGCCGTCCCTCGACTTTTCGGCAAGCAGAGCGCGGACGTCGGCAAGGGTGGGAGCCTTCTTTTCCGGCTCGATCTGCTTCGGTTCGGGTTCTGCGGGTTGGGCGGTCTGCTTCGTCTTCGCGGGCTTCTCCTCACCGCTGAACAGATCGCGCAGCGAATCGGAAATGCCGATAAGGATTTCTCCGCAGTGCCGCAGTTCTTCAATTTCCGCCGCAAGTTGACTCATTTTTGACATCGGTTTTACCTCCTTCCCTGATTTCACTGATGTTCACGGATTCGACCGTCTGTCCGGGTGAGAGGAGATAAACCTGCGTGAAATCCCCGAAGAGGAATTTCACGAGTCGTTCAGGGAGCCTCCTGACTGCGCCCCGCAGGACCGTAGCCTTTCTGCCGTTCGGATCAGTGACGTTGATGGTGATTCTGTGCTTCATTGCCATTCGGTCACCTCGCTTTCCGTAAGGGCTTCTGCCTTACAGGTCACAGTCAAAGGAAATGGGCGGGATTTTAACCCCGCCCGAAAATAGTCACATTTTTTCTTTCTGCTCCTCGATGCGCTCCAGCGCCTTCTTCAGATGCTTGTTGATGTTTGGGATGCTTGTCCCAAGAAGAGTTGCCGCTTCGGTCTGAGTGTAGCCTTCGAGTTTCACAAGGCGGTAGACCTCACGCTGGATATCTGTCAGGAACCACAGGACGCGCCGAATCATTTCTTCCTCGGTTTCCAAATCCGTATCCATATATGTGCAGGTCTCGGAGGCGATGCGGCTTTTGTCGAGACTGCCGTCGTCGCCGTCGTCACCCGCCATATAATCAAAGGACAGGTTCCAGTTCGCCGGATACTGTTCGCCGGGGTGAGCCGCCTCCCATTCCTTTTTTGCCGCCTTCTCCGCTTCGGTCAGAGCGGGACGGCTGTTCTTGATGTTGCTGTACACCTCGGCGTCATCCAGCGAGTGCAGGACTCTGATGTCTGCTTCCGTCACGCCGTCCTCGCCGGGGCGGAGGGTGACGCTTGTTCCGTCGTCAAAACGGAAGGTGTAGGTGCTTCTGTTGTCGTTTCTTGTCTTTCTGAATTTCATTGATTGTCCTTTCCCCTGATTTCCGGGAAAAGGGCATCAGATACAGATAAAGGCCGGAGTGCTGTGGAGCCGCTCCGACCTTACAGTCCGCAAAGAGAGTATAAGGAAGAAAGGGTACTCCATATCGCACTTTCGCCGCCGAAGCGGTTCGTCCGATATATGTATCCTTTGCCCTTATACGTAATCAGGCATTGAATTAATTTTTATATAACAGCGGTCAGACCGCATGTTACCGTGATGGAGAGCTGCCTCTACAGGGCAGCCACGGGAGAAGCCCGAAACTGACGGTCGAGGGTAAAAAAGCAGAAAAAGCCGGAGCAATCAGAGAGGAAAGGCTGTACGCCTTCCGTATTCTCTGACTGCTCCGGCTTATCTCAATTGTCCGGGGACGACCCCGTCGGACAGCTCCTGCGAACAGTAATGCTCTATACCCGAGCAGGGTTTCCCCGGATGACCCGCTATCGTTCCATTCCGTCCCTCTGACGGGATGCCGGTCTATCCGTTATGGGGATCACTTCTTATTCTTCGGCGGGATCACCATGCACTGCGTTCCCGGTCCGTATAACGCTTCCGCAAACTCCTCAAGCGAAAGCGTGTCGCGCTTCTCGCCCTGCTTGACCAGGGCGACGGGCTCCGCTCCGCGCATGACCCGTTCTCCGATCTTGGCGCCGTTCCTCGGCGTTCTGATTTCATCCGACCTGTTTTTCATCTGCCAACCACCTCGTTTTCGTCTGCGTAAGTCACGATTATCCTCATTCTTCAAAAATATTTTCACATTCGTGCTAATTTGGTATTGACACGAACGTGAAGTTGGTGTATAATCCGAATCAGAAAGTCACGAAAGTGACATCGTGCTATTAATATACATCACGAGCGTGATTTTGTCAATAGCATTTTTACACTTTCGTGAATTTTATCCAAACTACCGTCACAAACGTAGTCCGCCATTGAGAAACGCGCTCGTGGGCAAACAGGCTCAAAAGAACACGGGCGTATAAAATGAGGAGGTATCATTATGGCAGCCGACAAAAACGTCCCCTATGCGGAATTCGGTGAAAGGCTGATCGGCCTGCGCAAGCAGCACGGGATGACCAGACAGCAGCTCGGTGAGATCTGCGGCGTCGCACCCAGCACAATCGTAAATTATGAAAAAGGAATCCGTATCCCGTATGCGGACACCGCCGTCAAAATGGCTCAGACCTTCGGCATGACCGTCGAGGAGCTGCTCGGCGTTGAAAACCCCGACGCCGAGATGGAGAAGGCGAAAGCCATAGACGATATGGGCAGGCTGTTCGGAAAACGCTCGGCCGATTCGGCGCAGGCTTATCTTGACGGCACGAACGCGCTCCTTGCCGGCGGCACCCTTTCCGCCGAGGATCAGCTTGACTTTATCTCCGTCATGAGAAAGGTGCTTGTTGACGCCGAGATCCGCGCCAAGCAGAAGTTTACGCCCAATAAGTTCCGCACTCCCGAATGGGAAAGCAAAACCTCCGCCATGCGGACGGAGGTGGACGGTATCATGGACGCCGTTGACACGGAAATGTATGACAGAGCTGCGGCCCGCGAGGATGACTCCGAGGATGACGAATAAGTCCAATAAAAGGGACAGCAGTTCTGCTATCCTTATTATGGAGTACTCCTCGACGGAGGTGATGTAAGTGAAACTTGAGTATCTGAAGAAGATGGATCGCATCATCAGAGGCGCCGGTTCACGCAGACCCGACGACGTCCTTGCCTATATGGGATTCATCTATATGGACCCCGGAGAGAGCCTGCCGGGATTCATCACGAGAAGAAAAAGCACCGTGTATTACGGCGTCAACAAGAATCTGAGCAAGCAGCAGTATGCGTTCGGTTCCTTTCACGAGGCGTTTCACGGCATCTGCACCCATCTCGATATTCCCGGCTTCCTGCGGGACGGAGCACACGCCGACTCCTTTCAGGATCGCCATATGGTCGCGTGGACGGAGCGTGACGCCAACATCGGCGCGGCCGACGTCATGATCGAAACCGACGCCTTTCTGGAAATGGTCGGACACGACAGCGCGGACGTGCAGGCGTACATTAAAAGCGTGGAATCCTTCGAGCGGGCGGTTGAGGATTACCGCAGGCATTACGAGATCGTAGTCGCCAACGGTTCTCCCGAGAATCGCATCCGCCGTATGGCTGCCTATCAGAAGGAGCTTGCCCGCATGTACACGGAACTGCAGGAGCAGGCGCAGGATATCTCCAACTCCGGCTGCTGCCTTTCCACGCCGGAGATCGCCAGAGAATTCGGCGTGCCGGAATTCATCGTCGATTACAAATATGAGGCCATGACCGTCCGAAACTATAACGTACCGTCGGTGGAACTGCCGACGTTTGACAGGGTGTTCGGAGGCTGGTAAACAGGGAGACCCGTTATGCGACAGCAGATGGAAAAAGTATATGTAAAAGTGAATTCAGACTTTGATTCCACGGGCTATATGCTGCCGCGCATGATCACATGGTCTGACGGACGAACGTTCAAGATAGACGCGGTCAAGGACTTCCGTCCCGCCTCGACGCTCGGCAAGGGACGAACGGGCGACTGCTATACCGTGGTGATCCAGGGTATGGAGAAGCACCTTTTCTTCGAGAAAACGAGCGAGCTTTTCGCCGCCCGCGTCGGTCGCTGGTTCGTGGAATGCCCCATAGCCACATGAATTAAAAACCGTAAAGGAGATGACGCTCTTTGGAACGCACTTACATCGCAATCGATCTGAAAAGCTTCTACGCAAGCGTTGAGTGTGTCGAGCGTCATTTTGATCCTCTGACCACAAACCTCGTAGTCGCCGATTCATCCAGAACGGAGAAAACGATATGCCTTGCCGTTTCGCCCTCGCTGAAAGCCCACGGCGTTTCCGGGCGCGCGAGGCTCTTCGAGGTCATACAGCGCGTAAAGGAAGTAAACCGTGAACGGCTCAACGCCGCTATCAAAAGCGGACATATCCGCAGAGGCGGGGACGGAAAATACCGCTTCGCCTCCACGTCCTTTGACGCACCGACGCTTGCCGCCGACCCCTCCTTGGAGCTGTCCTACTATGTCGCTCCCCCGAGGATGAAGCTGTACGAGGAATACAGCACAAAAGTTTACTCGATCTATCTTAAGTATATCGCGCCGGAGGACATCCACGTCTATTCCATTGACGAGGTTTTTATCGACGCGACGCATTATCTTGCCACCTATCATCTCACCGCCCACGAGCTTGCGATGAACATGATCCGCGAGGTTCTCTATACAACAGGGATAACGGCTACAGCGGGGATCGGAACGAACCTCTACCTCTCCAAGGTGGCGATGGACATCGTCGCCAAGCACGTCCCCGCCGATAAGGACGGCGTCAGGATCGCCGAACTGGACGAGCGGAAATACCGTGAGCTGCTCTGGTGTCATCGTCCGCTTACGGATTTCTGGCGGGTCGGTCGCGGATACAGCAGCAAACTTGAAAAACTCGGTCTTTTCACTATGGGCGATGTGGCGAGAGCTTCTCTGAATCCGCAGGAGGAAGCGAAACTGTATAAGGCGTTCGGCATAAACGCCGAGCTGCTGATCGATCACGCCTGGGGATGGGAGCCGACGACAATTGAGTATATCAAGGCCTATCGACCGGGTACGAACTCCCTCTCCTCCGGGCAGGTGTTGAAGGAGCCCTACGATTTCGATAAAGGGCGGCTGATCGTCCGCGAAATGACGGAGCTGCTCGTCCTTGATCTCGTAAAGAAAAAACTGGTCACAAAGCAGATGGTGCTGACCATCGGCTATGACAGAGAAAGCCTGAAAGTTATGGTTCCGGGCAAGACCATTAAGGATACGGTCTACGCCGTGGCAAAGACGGGAAAAGCCTATGGCGGAAAAGTCTCAGCTGATCCCTACGGAAGGGCGCATCCGAGCCATGCGCACGGCACCGGGAACCTTAAGAAATACACGAGTTCCACGCGGAAGATCATGGATGCCGTTATGGAACTGTACACGAAGGTCGTAGACCCGGATCTACTGATCCGCAGGGTCAATATCGCCGCCTGCGGTCTTATCTCTGAATCCACCGTTCCCGCAGAAGAGCCGGAGCAGCTCAGTTTGTTTGTCGATTACGATACCATTCAGAGGGAACGGGCGGGAGAAGCCGCCGCCGATGAACGGGAACGCAAACTGCAGCAGGCGACACTCTATCTTCAGAGCAGATACGGGAAGAACGCAGTTTTGAAGGGTATGAACCTGCAGGAGGGCGCGACCACGATAGAACGCAACGGACAGGTCGGCGGGCACAAGGCGGAGTGAGGTGAGCGGTATGACAGTCAAAAATGACGATCCCAGAGTGGTATATGCGGACATCATCGATCTGCCGCACCACCAGGCGGAGAACCGGAACCATATGTCCCTCTATGACCGCGCTGCTCAGTTTGCACCCTTCGCCGCACTCGTGGGCTACGATGAAATGGTGAAAGAAGAAGCGAGACTGACCGAAGATGAAGCGCCGCTCTCTGAGAGCGAAATGGAAGTGCTGAATCAGAAGCTGGGACTGATCGCAGACGTGATTGAGGACAGGCATCATCCAGAAATATCTGTCATGTATTTCGTGCCGGATGCGTTTAAATTAGGCGGCAGCTATGCGGAGTACACGGGAACAGTCAAGAAGATTGACGCCATTGAGGGCAAAATCATCTTCCAGGCGGAGAATGGCAGGTCAAACGGACAATCGATTCAGATTTCCCGAATCAGAGAGATACACGGGGAGCTTGTTGACTATATGGATGATGCCATTATTTGATAGAGGTAACAGAAAATGCTTGGTTCATCTGAGTTCAAATTTGAGCCGTATAAGGACGGGAGGGTCGTAAACCGACCGGGCTTTACAGTCGGTATGTCGGGACCGCTCCTCATGGCCACACATAAAGCCACGGGTAAAAGGTTCATCGTAAAGCACACCTGTCCGCATAACGCCGCAAACGAGTATGCCGCCTGCTGGCTGGCGGAACGTATGGGAGTTCCAGCGCCGAAGGCGTATCTTCTCAGCCCAAACAGGGCGTTTGCCACCAAATATGCTGCCGCCATCGAGTATCTGGATGGGCTTCGCAATTTCAAAACAGAGAACCTGTCAGAGGAAATGAAGCATGATCTCATTTCCCAGTTTGCGCTTTGCCTGCTGCTTCGGCTTGACGATGCGATTCAGTTAAGCTGTAACGACGAACACATCTACTCCTACGATTTCTCCGAAGGATTCAACATCGTGGATATGCGGCTCATACTCAGAGCGCGGGAAGAGGCAATGGTCGATTTTCTCCGTCGACCGCTGCAGCAGTTCAAGTGGTTCACCGAAAAAGAGGACTTCAACATTCCGGGGCTTGCCCGTGAGTTTCACCTTGACCCGGAAGAAATGCGCAGTGGTATGATCGCATCCGTCAAGCGCACCACAGCCATCACGGATGAGGAGCTTGACGAGTTGTCTGACGAACTCATGGAGATGTATCCGACAGCGGTTGCCGTCTACTACGAGGAGTGCATCCGGGCAATCCGGGAGAGAGCAATGCAGCTTGAATAGACGGGAAAAATATTATACCTATTTTATCCCGCGCTATTGAAAAATTCATAGTTTCGTGCTACAATGGGAACAGAGTGGTATAAATTTATTCCCAGAGGTGTTGAGAATGTCAAAACAGGTTCACGTCCGCATGGACGATTCATTATACGAGGCACTCTCCGAGTACACGGGAGCGACTGGGCAGTCCGTTCAGGACTGTATCTCCATAGCCATCATGCAGATGCTCGGCAGGCAGAAGAGCGAACAGCCGCCTCATAACGCAGATTTTATGTTTATTGACCTTTTCGCCGGGATCGGCGGTATGCGCATCGCTTTTGAGCAGGCGGGAGGTCATTGCGTCTATTCCAACGAGTGGAACAAGTACAGTCAGCAGACCTACTTTGCAAATTTCGGAGATCAGCCGGACGGCGACATCACGAAGGTGGACGCCGAGACGATCCCCGACCACGACATCCTCGTGGCGGGTTTCCCGTGCCAGCCTTTCTCCATAGCAGGCGTTTCCAAGAAACAGAGCCTCGGCCGCGCGACGGGCTTCGAAGATAAGACGCAGGGAACTCTGTTCTTTGACGTCTGTCGTATTCTCAAGGCGAAAAGACCGAAAGCGTTTCTGCTTGAGAACGTAAAAAACCTTTGCAGCCACGACAGAGGTCGCACCTTCAAGGTAATCAGAGAGGCGCTTGATGAGCTCGATTATGAGGTCTATTATCAGGTGATCGATGGGCAGGCGTTCGTGCCGCAGCATCGTGAGAGAATCCTGATTGTCGGTTTCGACCGCAAGCGATATCTGCCGGAGAACATTCAGTTCGAGTTCAATATCGTTCCGAAAGACCCGAAGCCTGTAATGCGCGATATCCTCGAATCGGACGCTGACGAAAGATACACACTCTCCGACAAGCTCTGGAACTATCTGCAGGACTACGCTGCGAAGCACAAGGCGGCGGGGAACGGTTTCGGCTACGGTCTCGCTCCCGTTGACGGTGTGTCCCGGACGCTCAGTGCGAGATACTATAAGGACGGTTCCGAGATACTGATCGCCCAGAAAAACAAAAACCCCCGGCGACTGACGCCGAGGGAGTGTGCGCGCCTGCAGGGCTTTCCGGACAGCTTCAAGATTCCCGTGTCCGATACGCAGGCATATAAGCAGTTTGGCAATTCCGTGGTCGTTCCGCTGATGAGCGCCGTCGCAAAGCTGATGGCGGCGGAGTTGGAACGGCTGGATTCGATATCCGAAGAACAACTCGTGGGGGTAGTGGCATATGGATAATTACGCAACAGAAGCCGTACAGTCGGCATTGCAGGGAACGAAGGTATTCTGCAAGTTCCTGTCGGCAAACGATACCGGGCTAACTGGAGGTCATCAGGCGGGCATCTATATCTCAAAACCCTCCATTCCCATTCTCTTTGACGAACCCGGCACAAAGGGACAAAATATGGAGAAGTGGGTGAAGATCCGCTGGATGGACGGAAACGAGACCGACAGCCGTTTCATCTACTACGGACAGGGTACCCGCAACGAGTACCGCATCACCAACTTCGGTCGCGGCTTCCCGTACCTTCGTCCCGACTATACGGGCGCTCTTTTTGTCTTTGTGCAGAACTCCACGGAAGATTATCAGGCGTTCGTGCTGAACACCGAGGACGAGATCAACCAGTTCCTTGACGCCTTCGGTCTGAGCGCCACCGAAACCAATCGCCTGATCGACATTCACGAGGTGAATCCCGAACTGCGTGAACAGGCTGAGATCGAGCGGTTCATCAGCAGTCTTGAAGTCGATTTCCCGACTTCGGAGATCATGTCCGCTGCCGCCCGTGAGATACAGAACACCGTCTATGACCACGCCGAGTTCGTCGTTTCCAATCCCGACCGCAAGCTGATCGAATGGACGGACGTTGAATACAGGCTGTTCCGCGCACTTGAATACGCCCGCTACGGCGATATGATCACCGGCGGCTTCGCAACGGTCGAGGACTTCATCGCCACTGCAAACCAGGTGCTGAACCGAAGGAAGAGCCGCGCCGGAAAGAGTCTGGAGCATCATCTGTCCGCTCTGTTCTCCGGCAACGGTCTGCAATTTGAGGAGCAGGCTGTAACCGAAGGCAACAAGAAGCCGGATTTCCTGTTCCCATCACAGGAAGCATACCACACGGCGACATTCCCGACCGAGAAGCTCATTTCCCTTGCCGCGAAGACCACCTGCAAGGACAGATGGCGTCAGGTCATCAACGAAGCCGACCGTCTGCGCGGCAGACCGAAGTACCTCTGCACTCTTCAGCAGGGCATCTCCACGGCGCAGCTTGACGAGATGGATGCCGAGCAGGTCATTCTTGTTGTTCCGAAGCCGTACATCGCTTCCTATCCGAGAGACCGGCAGGATCGCATCTGGACGCTCGGACGTTTCGTTGCTTTCGTCAGAGAAACCGAGGGAGTATAATGGCAGATACGATCAGCCCGGAACGCAGAAGTCGGAATATGTCCGCAATCAAAAGTAAAGACACAAAGCCGGAGGTCTACCTTCGTAAGTTGCTGTTTCATCAGGGCTTCCGCTACAGAAAAAACTACTCCGGCGTGTTCGGTCATCCCGACATCTATCTTCCGAAATATAAGGTCGCCATCTTTGTTCATGGCTGTTACTGGCATCGGCACAGCGGATGCCAGTACGCTTATATGCCGAAAAGCCGGGTTGAGTTCTGGCAGAAGAAGTTCGACGAAAATGTCCGCAGAGACGAACTCGTCCGGGAAACGCTGGAGAGTCAGGGAATCCGTTACCTTGTGGTCTGGGAATGCACCATAAAGAAGATGCAGAAGAGTAGCGAGGTTGAGGCAGATGAAATGCAAAGATTGCTTCGCGCCATTCATAATAATGATGAAAAAACAATCCAACATTTACTTTAGGTGCTCTTTTTGTTTTCGTTCCAGTCAATTGCGTAAATCTCTTTCTGCCATTTATCTACAATTCGCCCTTGGCGGATTATTCTATCTGGAATTGTGTATACCAGCTTAAAACCGAATGGTACATCATGGCTAATAAACACCCCTTTGAAATAGTACTGCGGTAACAATTCAGTTTTACTCGTATCCCTCATAACTCTATATAAGGGTACGGTGTCGAACCAATTCCCCATGCCCTTATTAGAGTCTATCAAAACATCGCATTTGACATCATAAGGCTCGACTATTTCTTTCCAACAATTATCAGGGGTTAACGGGACGACGACAAGATATCTTTCCAACCCATTAGGCAGGGTGATACGGCACACCGCAACGTTATAATCGGTTCCGTCGAATAATGTAAAAAAGCACTTTAACTCAGGGTTGACAAGTAAAAGCATTTCCTCAAACTCAATATCAAACTGCTCTTGAAACTCATCAAGCTGATAGAATCTGTTGACAATTTCTTCAAAATGAGGCTTCGCCCAGTAATCATGTGCGCCAACGGGAATAATGTAAATATCGGGCGAGATGATTTGGCTTGCGCTTGTACAGGAGAAGGCAAAAACAGGAAATAAGTCATCTGTGATGGCCGGCATAAAACCAATCACGCAAGATTTCCCTTCCATCAAAATCTTTTGCAATTCTCGATAATCTGCACTCTCCTCATTTAGAGCACATTTACAGTTTGCAATAAAGTTATATAACACCAAATCACCCCGCGATATTTATAGTGCTCGAATGTTAAAAGTAGCTTTAACCTTTTTCCCAGAAGGTTCGCTTGCCTCAACTTCAAGCATTCCTTCAGTATTGAGGCTAAGCCGGCACTTTAAACTCAAGTTTTTAGGAGAATTGGGCGGGAGAATCAATTTGACCGTCCCAATGAAACGTTTATCAGGAGTTGATAAATCAAACTCTTCATCTTGGTACTCTGACTCATATATATTGAACACAACGGCTCGCTGCCCATCTCTTGTGGGGCAGTATCTTTTACTCCGTACAGCAGGAAGTCTTGTTCCCTGTTTGATTATGTTCGATACGATTTCCTTGTTGTCAGCAAATCCATAATGAGTATTTGAATCCGTTCCATACGAAAAGCTTGCAACATCTACCAAGTTTTCCTTCTGCGGCATATTTGCATAAATGGTAGCACCATTAACAACCGCATGTTCCGGTTCATATAGTCTTATCTGACATTGAGGAAAGCGTTTAAGTAGCCCTTCTTCGACTTGGAGCATATTGGAACTGCCACCAACACATATAATCTCATCGATTTTACATGATAACACATTTCGATCATATACATCTTGCAAACAGTCAAATGTTTGCCGAAGCAAATGAGATGTTATTTCATCGAAAACAGTTCTGGAGATAGGAGTTGTGTATATTCTCCCGTTTAATTCAACTCTGGCAATAGATCTTTCCTTTGAAGGATCAGACAAATCATGTTTAACAGTAATTGCAGTTCGCCTAATTTTTTCTTCAAAGCCTACGTTTCCACGAATTCTAACACCTGATTTATTTTCAATTCTTTGTGTTATATATTTTACAAGTTCCTCATCCCAGTTTCTTCCGCCAAGGCGAACCATATCAGAATCAACAACAGTATAATGTTCTGCAACTGACGAATCCGATTTGACCAAAGCAACATCACATGTTCCTCCGCCCAAATCATATACGAGAATATGCTTGTTGTTTTCCAACTCTGTATTGTAGTACGCAATTGCTGCTGCAACAGGCTCTTTAATTATAGCTCGAATTGACAGCTTTGTTGCCCCCAAGCACTCTTTCGCCGCTTCAGCTATAAGGTAACGTTCCTGCATGCCAAATTTTGCAGGAATAGAAATAACAATTCCTTCTATGGCAGTGTTGATTGAACGTTTTTTGGCTACTTGAACAGCCTTTAACACCAAGGCCTTATATATTTCTTTGACAATTTCTTTCGCTGTAAAGGTTTTTCCGTCAAGTGTAAAACTTTTACCGGAAAGAATAGCCATCTTTACTTCGCTTACCAAATTTGCGGCTGCATCACCTTGCCCCGCATCCAATGCATCCTGCCCAATTAAGACTCCACAATCCCTGTCATAATAGAATTCAGATGGAATACCGTATTCGCCCGGATTCAACAGAAGAAACGGCTGACCCAAATACATGGTCGATATCTGAGAAAAGGATGTTCCGAAATCAATTCCTAAAAACATAGAAATCCGTCCTTATATTTCTACTTGCTCTTTTTGTAACACCTGCTCCCCCCAAAGGAAGCCTGTTCTCTTGCTCACCTTTATTGAAGCACTACGAGGGTCAAACTGCTGATTCCCTGTTCCTATAGTGTGATACTTTGGCGAAAACTTGTCCCCCGGCATACTTGAAATCGATTGAATGCCGTATTCGGCCATATACTCTATGATCATATCCAAAAACACATCCATGTTATACGCTGTGTTTTCCAAGTTTTGGTCGTTGTTTTTTCTTGCCAAATCAACAGTTGAATCTTTTGTGTCGGCAATCAGATTAAACAGTTCTAATAGCTGGCTTGAAACTTTTTTTATTGAGGACTCAGATACTGTATCCTCCAAATTTTTAATCATGTCATTAGCCTTGAGCAGGGCTGATCTCACTTCCGAAAAACCGCGTTGAAGCTGCTCTGCTTCTATTGCAGATTGTCCTCTATTATTGATTGTCTCTATAATTTTCTTCCTTGCAGTTGAGATTTTCTGCTCAGCCTCAAATGACGCACGCTGAATAATCCTAACTGCTTCTTCATTTGCTGCATTAATAATCCTCTGCCGTTCTTCCTCTGCCTGCTTTCGAGCCAAATCAATTATTTCCTCTTTCTCCCTTTCGACGTCTTCTGTAACCGCAGCCGAATGATTGTCAGCTTGTTTTGTGTGAGCAACAGCTACACTATCGTGCGAAGATAATCCTTTAGGAGTAGCATCTATTTCAGATGAATAATGGCTATACATTATCTTTCGACATTCAAAAATTCCAGCATCAATCTTCTGAAGAGCCTTGTGAAAAACACTCGAACGGGGATTTTGGGGAACATAATTGCCATAAAAGTACGGTAAGAGTCTCTCAATGTCTTCAGTAATTGCTCCACTCAAGTACTCTGAGAGAAGAATGATAATATACCAAGCATCAAAGGCAGGGATTTCCGTATGCCTGTCCGAGTCTGAAATAAAAAACGAAGAAGGCTCAAACTTGTAGACAGGCACACGATTAGAAGAAAAAAAGAGTCGGCATGACAAATAAGCTGCATCTATCAGGGAAGACCGGTTGGAAATAATCAGCTCTTGTTTTATATAATTCAAAAGCTGTTCCACATCGCTTTTTTCCAATCTGTATCTTCTATAGGATACTTCCCTCGCAAGTGCGCCGTATAAATCTATGGAAGTTTTCGCAACTGGCATATTATTCGCTCCTTTTCATTTCAGAACTCATATCCCATGAAACGCATTAGAATTTCCGGGTGACCTTCAAATTCTATAGTCATTTCAGAAGCAATTGGTGTAATTGAACCAGGTAACAAATCCTCAGTCATTTCAGATTTAGTTACAAGCCAGTTTATTCCGCTAATATTTTTTATACCCAGCGAGTTGCTCTTCGGATTATACATCAACTTCATATATGGAGTAAGCTGAGTAGAAAGACCAAAGAACTCTCCGGGGATAAGAACCCCGCGTCCGAAAGATAAACGGATACAACATGCTTGCTGTTCCATCTGTATCGACCATTTTGTGAGAAACAGACTTTTATCTGTTTGTTGTTCACACTGCCAACATTGCTTCGAACCTGAAAAGATCTCAGCTCCGCAAAAGACACAATTCTCTATGCTATTAGCAGCGTCATTTAGCTCTTTATCCCACTGATCAAGCGAGATACCGCCAGTCATACAGCTATCAATAATCGTTTGTTTCAAACTGGATGGCAGTATATCAAACTGGTGAAAATCATCGTGTTCTGGATCGGTAGGGTTTTCATAATCATCAGGAGTCAGACCATCATTTTTAATTGGAAGCTCCAAGAGACTATCGTAAGCGTAACGCGGCCACCAGCCCGTCAAACTATGAATAATGATTGCTGAGATACAATTGTTGAACTCGTCCAACATTTCAGAAATCTCTTTTTCATCACCACGCACCATATCGATTCCATCATAAACAAATCGGAAAGCACCGTACCCGGTATTAAAGAATAGCTGATGCCCATCTATTTTGCTAAAATAATAGCCTTTTCTGGAAATATGAAGCATCGTCTTAACAAAACTAATGATAGACTGTAATGCCCCCGAAATCGTACACTGATTAGCGGGATCACTTTCAGCATAAGATTTGCGAAACATGGGAGCAAGTAGCCATATAAACCCATGTTCATATCCCCTCAAATCACAGTCCAAAATAATCCCACGCAATTCAGGAGCAAGGTCGATGGCATCTATTGGCAAAACCAGTGCATCAACCTCGTCCCCATTTTCATCTTCAAGAAACCCTTCATCAAACATCAAATCCACTTCAGACATCAATGCTGCTGGATTCGCTATGCGTTCATTCAGCAGGGCATTCCCCTGAATCTTAGATGTGCTGTATGAAACCAAAACAAGCGACTGGGAATGTTGTGTCCCTACCAGTTTTACAGTTTTCCCCTGTACGGTTTTGAACTGGTCAGGAAGAACCTGACAATCTTTATGATAAACAGAAGTACTTTCTGGTTCAGTTGCTAATCCAGTAAGAGTGACCTCGTCTGATTCGCACATAGTAATAACTCCTTATGTTTTATTTTATCTCAATAACAGTCAACTGTAGTTGTCTGCGCAAAACAGTAATAACCAAACCCTTCTTTATTACTATTCTCTCCCCGGGAGCGCAGGGAACGCCTGAGATACTCCATGTGTGTTTACTCATGTTTACTGCAGACAGCATATTGCGTTTTTTACTATATTCAATCCGCATCCAACCTTCATTAAGCCCTGGATATATGGCTTGTCCTTGTAATTGCTGCTTACGCTTCGCCTCAATAGTAAGGTGCGTTGGAGCAATATCTCTTTTTGCCTTGAAAACAACTGTTGTTAACTCGCTCGTTGCATTAGATCTCTTTGTAGTTGGGGGCGGCGTTGGCTTTGTAACAGGCTTGGGTACGGGCTTTGGCATCGGCTTTTGTGTCGGTTGATGAGACGTACCCGTCACAGGCTTTAACAGCGGCAATTTGGCTTTGCAAAAAATACAATCAACTTTTCTTTGGGTATCACCAAAATTTACCCTCCTGCAACGGCAACGAATCAAACCGCGCGATTGAAGATTGTCAAATATTTTTATCCAATCCCTGTCCGTAGCGCGTTTGTGCCTGTTAGTGTTTGTGAGTCCCGTTGAAAACGTCTGGATAAACCCATTTTGAATCTCCGTAGGCAGACGGTTCCATCTTTTGGTTTGGATTGCATACAAATCAGGATTGAGCGGATCGGTAAGTTTCCGAATTTCATTTGACTTGTCGTTAGGATCAAACGCAAATAATGCCATAGTACCGTAGATTGTTGCGGTAGCTTCTTGAACAGATAAATTTTTATTTATCAAGAAAGCTCTTGTCTTCTTTCCATCCATCGGAAAGCCACCAACAAAAAGGCGGTAAAAGAGTACTGCCATGGAAAAATAATCTGTATAAGTATCAGGAGTGCTGGTAACATATACTTCGGGAGCCATAAATCCGTCCGTTCCCTTTATGGTCTTTGAAGACTGCACACTGATATTATCACAGTCAATAATGCGGATATCACCAGTTTTGTTATTGATGTAAATATTCCCTTCATTAATGTCCTTATAGCACCATCCCTTAAAATGGACTCTTTTAAAGAGATGTGCAATGTTTATGCAAGCTTTACAAAGAATATCTGCATCAGGATACCTGTCCTGGTGCCAGAGCTTTGGAACCGGAAGGAATGCTTTGGTATCAACTAATTCCATTACATATCCAAATCCCTTACTTGCAGGAAGGTCAATTAAACTGTCTTTATCCAAAGGCCCGATGAATGAGTGTAGCGGAGTAATGCCATCGTCCTCAGTCAAGGGATTTCGCATAAGATTTTGAATGTTTTTTTTGATGGCATTGTGCATTCTTCTCGTTTCTGGGGAAGGAACATATTCCTTGAATACGCACTCCTTTTTATCGCTTAAACGGCGCGCTAGAAACACCCTGGCAACTCCACCAGCGCCAAGCTTTTTCCCAATTGCGTATTCAACCCCCGTAGTTGACTTGACAATTTTGTCAATCACTGTTTTCCCGGATTTGGCTTTTCTTTTTCGTTCTGTATAATCCCCGGCAATCATAATAGCTCCTTTGAAACATACTTGTACGTTTCCAGTTTTTCTCCCTTGCAGTCGAGTAATGTAAAGCTCAATTTTCTGCCCAGTTCCTGAGATTCGCCTGGCGGTAACACAGTTTCATCGTCAAACCACCATGAATATAAACTGATATTTTTAATGTATAGTTTTTTGTTGATCCTCTGTAATTGCGCGAGTTCATCTGAGGGATGACCAATTCTATAATGCTTGATACCTCTGTCTATGTAACCGATATCAAAAACAGGGGCTTTCATATCCCCGGATTCAATTATCCCAAGCAAATGGCTGAAGCACATTTCGACATCATCAGAGTTCCCATTTGATGTGTTGCCTGTACTATGGCTTACAGCTTCTCTTCTAACATGAAGCGACCTTCCATCGAAGGCAACATTAAACAGGGCAGAGGAGTTAAACTCTAATTCCAGTTCGCGAAGCTCTCTTCTTAATCGAATGAGGCTTAAATAAATACTCAGAATCAATTGTTCAGATTTACTCGGGTTTGCTTTGTCTCGCCGTAGCATACCCGAGCACCGCATGAACTCTAATGTAGGATTTGCTGTATCGGGATACTCGTTGAAACACAGTTCTCCTTCGTTCCAGGTTCTATCAGGAACATCCAAAACAGCCGAATTAAGCTTGAAAATCGTATCACCATTGCCATTCTTTGATACGATGACATCCGAATAGGAGGTGTTATTTTTTGTGAAAAATGAAATACATTCGGGAGACCAACGCTTAATTATTGCAGCCTGCGAGTGACTCAACAAGCTTGTCATTATTACCTCATAATCCGAAACAACATCTCGTTCATCAAGTGCCATGGCAATAGAACAGTCGTCTTGTGTTCTCATCCGCGAAAAGTCTTTGTATGGTTCTCCATCCTCTTTGTAGCAAAAAGCTTGGTAAGGTTCGTGTGGTGACCTTTCAAGAAATCTTTTTTTCAATTGGATGCAGTAATCATAGTAGTGATTACTCTTGTCCAAGCTTTCATATATTCCATCAGAACTCAGCAGAACACCATTGAAACAACTGCGAGGATACTTTGCGACAGAAAAATCTTCCCGTGCACATCTTTCGTTAGCCAGACATCTGACTCGACTGCTATCCTTCGGAGCATGTACACGCAGTTTAACTCCATAGCAATCATTAAACACCATAATCTGTCCATCGCCCAAGTTACCTACAACAATCCAGTTCTGGGTAATGACAGCATACATTATTGTGGAACCGTATTTGCTAAATTCTTTGAGCTGCTCTTCTGGCGAATAGTCTTTCCCTTTGGCAACTTCCTCTATAACACTTTTTATCCATATAGATACAAGTCGGTCTCTAAACGAAACGGAAAGAAGCCTGCTGACAAGCTGATCTTCCCCGCTGCTCGATTTGGAAGCGGCTTTAACTGCGTGAACAACTGCCTCACATGCGAGTTTTGAACCAATATCACTGTGTTCACAGGAGCTGACTCCATCTGCATCAGCGAGGACGGTACACCCATTTATCGAAGTCGTAAGGCAATAGTCCTGACAAGGAGTCTTGTCAATGATGTGATTGATGCCCTTTCTTCGTGCAGTAAACAGCTTAATATTCTCATCTACGGATGAAACACTGTAGATGTAAGTCTCATATGAAGCAGGGTCTTTAGCTTCCTCAATTTGATCGTTTATTTTTTTCAGGTGCTCTTCTTTCTTCCTCTCGAGCGATCGTGTAGATGCTTGATCATTCGATCGAGATGGCTTAGTATTATCACTCATGATATCTAAACTCCTATAAAAAATTGATCCTGCCATAGTCCTGCCATTGTGTTAGAGGCAGATACTAAGCAGGATCTGGATTTGCATTACTGTATCATATTCAAATCTATAATCTTACTCTTCCCAGTCTCCGTCATCATCCTCTTCATATGTGGGAGTAATCACAGGCGTATCATCACCGTCGCCACCGACTCCGCCGCCAATAGATGATGCGATACTACTTACAGTAACGCCCTTCAAAAGTCCCTTGAGAAGGCCTACATCGTCAACATTGAAAACAAAAGGAACATTTTCGTCAATGGTTCCATCCTCACGCTCAATATTACCAACCGAAGCAAAATTGGTGAGTTCAGTCTGATTTGCCCCAGTAACGCCAATAGCAATCCTCGTGATTTTATCCTTGTTCGGGTCGGTAGAACTCTTGAGGGATGCCTTTAACTTAGCTACGGCTTCAACCGTCTTTTGGGGGTCATTACTCTCGCCATCAGTAATAAGAATAACAACAGGGCGATAGTTTCTCTCACCCAAGAACTCACGATGCATAACACCGCGTGCCAAATCAATAGCTCCGGCGGTATCAGTACCACCATTAGCGTTAAGCGGCATCCAATCAATATGTTCTACGCCCTGCCGGGTATCCCCGATAAGCCATTTTGCCACGGAGTTGAACTCAACAACACGCATGAGCAGCTGAACTTCCTTTTCCATGGCAGCTTCCTCTGCAACTTGGACAGCTTCTGCCATGGCAACATTCAACTGGTTAATTGGCTCACCATACATCGAACCGGAAGTATCAACCAAATAGATAAGATTGAGCTGATATTTCGTAGTACCAGCAGCAAATTCGTCAGTCATTATAAGTTCCTCCTAACTCGTCCGACAATTAGACAGGAACATTATACCACATATTTCTCTGCTTTTCAAGTGCTTTTGACAAAAAACACAAAAAGATTGTGAATTGCAACTTTAAATGTCCACTCTTCAAAAAGAATGCTGCCCGGCAATCGCCAGTTCTTGCCCGAGGGCAAGAACTGCCATTTTCGCAGAAAAACCGCATAATATGGCTCGCGGATAATCGTTCATCCAACGCTCGATCCGCTTGATCTCCTTGTGCGTGAGCCTGCCAATGTCTGTTCCCTTTGGAACGAACCGACGAATGAGTTTGTTCGCATTCTCGTTCGAGCCTCTTTCCCATGCGCTGTACGGATGCGCATAGTAGACCTTTGTGCGTTTCCCCTTTGTCAGCGATCTCTCCATACCTTCATGGTCGAGATTCTCACTTCCGTTATCGCAGGTTATCGTTTTGAATATCCTCCGAAATCGTTTCTTCCCGAGCTTCCTTTCGAGCTTGTCAAGCACTTCTATTACCGCCTGTTCCGTCTTGCTTTCAAGCTTGAAGATAAGCTCATATCTCGTCTTTCTTTCGGTAAGTACAAGCAATGCTGCTTTCGTCCTTGCTTTGCCTACTACCGTATCCAACTCCCAATGACCGAAGTCCCTTCGGTATTCTATCTCTTCAGGTCTCTCAATTATCGATGTTCCTGTCGGATTGTTAGTCGCTCGCCTGATTTTATCGTATTTCCTTGCCTTTTTCTTCCCTCCCTGCGGTAGATCCTTTTGGCTGATATTCAGAAATAGCCCCTGCTCAATGTAGTTGTACAGCGTCTTCAAGCATATTGTCACCGCAAACTCTTTCCCCTCATTCTCTATGCTTTGCAGTGCCGCATACGGCGACATCTTTTCCTCTCCAATCTTCTTTTCTATGTAGCTTACAAGATCGTGCGAGCTTCCTATCTTCAGGCTCCTTCCCTTGTTCGCTGCATTTCGATCATATTTCAGCTGCCCGGCGTCGCAGCTGTACTCAAACCTCTCTGTTAGATCGCTGTTCAGCAACCTGACTGTCCCTCTCTTTATTTCCCTCTTGATCGTTCGCTCGCTTCGCCCTCCTAGCAGCGCTGCGATCTCTTTTACCCTAACCTTTGCCTTCAATAGAATCTCCAGTTTTTGCCTCTCCTCGTAATTTAAGTGTTTACCTCCTCGTTCCTTTGTGGTATTATTATTCTGCTACATAGCTTTGGCCTCCTTTCTTGTTTTTTTGCCAATTTACATTGTAGCAGGCTTTTCGCTATGGAGCTATCCTTTTTTTATTTTGGACACTTAATTATACAACTTACCAAAACACAAAAAGATGCTGGAAAGGCGCTGGCAGGTTGAGGTATATTGCCCTCAAAAGGGGGGATATAATAGGCTTTATTAAAATGAAACATATAGATTTCGGGCAATTAGCTTAGGGACGGTAAATACTATTACTATTAAGGATCTTGGTATTATTCCTCCCAATCGTCATCATCGTCATCTCCGCTTATGACAGCTATTGCCGGATCTCCGTATTCCTCTTGCCATACCGGCACAGCTTCAGGGTGAGAACAACAGGATTTCAATAATCTTCCGAATAAACCGAGTTCGCCCGTTCTTAGAATCAAGGAGCCATAATAGGTCAGGTCATCTTTGATTGTATAATACCCTCCTATAATCGATACTGGTTCAATACCAGAAGACGAAAACGCTATTAGCTCATCCTCGTTAGCTCCGTCGACACAAACCGATATTCTCATAACCTTGTCTTTTTTTGGATTCACGGGTGTGCTCAAAGAGCATTTTAACCTTTCTATCGCTTCCATCGTTTTTTGCGGATCAGTACCCAGACCATCCGATACAAGCACAACAGTAGGGCGAAGATTCCTTTCTCCAAGAATTCGTCGATGCATAATACTTCTTACTAAATCAATGGCTGCCGAAGTATTGGTATACCCACAAGTATTGGCTTGAAGTGGGATCCAGTCTATGTGTTCAACCCCATTTTCTGCATTTCCAAACAGCCATTCTGCCTCGGAATTGAATTCAATAACACGGATCGGTATTCGTATTTCCATTTTCCTGGCGGTTTCTTCCACAAGATTTACTGCTTCCGTCATGAAATAGTTTAACTCATCAATTTTATGACCATCCATTGACGCGGATGTATCAACCAAGAAAACAATGTTCAATGTAAATTCACTTGGAGAATGATTAAACTCATCAATCATATAAAGCCAAAGTCTCCCTTCATTAGGTTTGATGGCTAAGCGTTATTTTGACATTTTTCTTACCAATCTAACCAATCATCACCATCATCACGATATTCATTGATGGTAGGCAAATATTCCTCATTCTCAGCTCTTTCTTCTAATCGGCCGTGGAGTATAGATGAGAGAAGTGCACTCTGAATGACGCTCTGTAGGGTTTTCGCGAGAAGGTCTTCTTCGTCTTGTAAATATATTACAAGAGGGGTTTTCTCCGAAATTGTCCCATCTCCGTGTTTTATTTCTCCTACAGAAGCGAACTGTTTCAATTCATCAAGATTTGCTCCACCAATTCCAATTGCAATTCTCATAATCCTGTCTTCATATTTGAGGGGGACGGAATGCTTTAGTTTTTCAAGTTCCTCTAAAGTGTGATTTGGATCATTGCTCAAACCATCTGTCACAAGAATTATAACAGGGGGATGGTAAGACAATAGGTCATGTTCATAACATGACAAGAGAGGTGGGTTCGGATAAAAATCGTTATGTAAAGCTGCACTTGCCAATGCAATGGCTTCTGCTGTCACTGTTGTCCCTCCGGCAATAAGTGGTATCCAAACTTGACTTTCGATTGCGTGTGCATAACTATAAAATTGATAATTGCATACATAATGCTCCGCATCGCCAAGAACCCAATTTGCAACAGAGTTAAACTGAATGGTTCGAAGTCTTACTTGCACAAAATACGACTTCTCTACTTTCTGTATAAAGTCAGTCAAATCGGACATTACGGCATTCACTTCGTTTATCCGCTTGCCGGACATAGAGCCGGAAGTGTCCAGCAGGAATATCAAATTGATAATGTTGTGTCTAATTGAATTGGTTTCAGCTTCTATCCTCCAAAATTCCCGTTCATCATACACGACAATAAGTCCTCCACCTATTATTTTCCCTGACCGGATCCTCCAGAATTTCCGCCTCGGGAAGAACCACCGCCGGAGGACTGTCCTCCTCCATGACTGCTTCCTTGTGAAGTGCTTGAACTACTGGAAGCATGAGAATGAGTGCTCCCCGCAGAACTCTGGGTAGAAGTTGGGCCAACGCTTCCAGATTTCGTGCTTTGCATGGAACTTCTTACGCTATCGCCTCTACTGGGCGAAGACGAAGTATTCATTGAACTGCCAGCATCCCTGACCGCCTGACTTCTTCCTGTATTTGAAGAACTGCCTTTAGAAGAGACGCTGCTTCTTACAGCATCACTTCTCGTAGATGCACTAATAGAGGATTTCGACGTCCGAGATGCGTTGGATATTTTTGCAGGAGGAGTTGATTGAGCTTTGCCATTACTTTTAGATTTAGCACCTATCTCTGTATGCAGCTGCGATGTTGTTTTACCAACCGAATCGGGGTTTGAAGCACATTTTTTAGAGAAGCTCTTACAATTATCTGTTATCCCTGCAGATTTTTCGTGATTATGGATTTCCCCCTGACCTTTATGAGCATTCTTGGGGATTGCCACCGCTTCTCCATCTCCGCCGATATGATGATGTACAAGAGCCTGATTCCTGTACTGAGCCCAATTAGGATTGGAAGAAATCATCTTCTGATCTACAATAGGTGCATGGCCATCTTTTATGCGCGCTACATTTTTCTTGCTGAACATTTCAGGATGATTTTTATAAAGAGCTTCAAAATATTTTGAGCTATTCCTTTCCCAGCCTTGTGAATTGGCATTTGTATTACCTTTTCCCAAGTATGACATCTCAACTTTTAAATTTTCGTTGTGGCGCAATGAGTAAGTTTCCCCGGTTGAAGTTGTGTGCTGCTTGTCGAGGATACTATCCAGAACACCTTCGTAAGAGAAAAAAGACAATTAAATCACCGCCTTCATGGAACAGATGAGTTCAACTAAAGAATAGTTCAATGGATGAAGAAATCTTTTGTCAGAGTCATAAATAAACAGTTCTCCTGTATTCTGACGGAAAAATAATAGCAAATCGTCGTTTCCGTTAGAAGAACACGTTGCAAGCAACACTGTCTCTTGATTCGGAAAATAGTACTCACCATCATTTATTGCTGCGCATACAACACTCTCCGCAACATTGAGAGAAGGCAGTGGGGGAAAGTCAAACAAAACACCCTTGTATTCACCTCTGAGTTCCCAATAATAATACGAGCCATAAAATGCCTGGAGTTCTCTGCGGAGCCCATCTATTCTAACCGGCGTAGCTTCTACAGGCTTCCATTGAATCTCGCCATCTTCATCCGGCTTGCCTATGAAAAGATCCTGATTTTGCTCCGGACTCCACGATACTGTTGGAAAAGTTCCAAAGGTGTTCTTGTAAAGATTGTTCAGCTTAACGAAATAACATGCCATAGCTTCTTTAATATTCATACGAGTACCTCCTCATACTGTTATTGTGGTAGAAAGACAGGGACATAGGCAATTTCCCTTGTGTCTGCTGTGTAGACATATCCGCCTCTGTTAGGAAGCTTTTGGATTTCTTCGCCGCGAATTACTGCTTCGTTTTTATTTGTATAAGATACCCCCTGATGAGTATTTTTGTTTCGATTCCAGTTCATACCGCCACGCAACAAGCTGCCTCCCAAACCATAACCGGACCCTTTCCCATATCCTCGACCATAATTGACTGTGGTGTCTATCTTTTGATACTCCGAGAATGCAGCCGACCAATTCTTTGCACTGATTCCCGAACTATGGTGAAATACAAACCATTTTTTACTATCTCCTAAAATGGAATTGAACAGTTTTTCATTTCCATCGCACAATGATAACAAATCATCACCGGCAATAGCGCATCCAAATCCAGCAGACTTTGTTGAGATGATCTTTCTTATGGAGTTATCATCCTTGATTGCAATATTGTCAAGAATCACGAAAAAAGGTACTCGACGTCTAAGGAGAAGTTGAAGTTGTTCCGCCAATATTCTTAGCAGCAAAATATTACCATCAGAGATAATGTCCAAACACATTACCGCTTTTTGGGCAACAGCTTGGAATATACTAATGCAGTTGACATAATCAGACTTGCTTGAGGGAAGAAGCGGAAAACACTCATCATACAACTCTTTTAGGTAAGCATTAACTTTGTGAGCTTCTTTTTGTCCTTGAGCCAAGCTTGTTTGAAGACTTTGAACAATGGCAGGTGACAAAGTGTTCTTGCTTGCAGCAGAACTTAATAAAGCTGGGAGGCGATTATGCGGACACTCAAATAATCCCTTCAGCGTTATCGTTCGACCCTTTCCGGATAAAAAACCTGTCAAGACATCTATGTACGCTTCTCCGTCGCAGGTCAATGCATACTTCTGTGGGGCTGTATCAACCATTATCTTGCTGATTTGAGAGTCACTTAATTGAAACAAAGGATCAAACCTCTTTCCAGTAGGACCAACTTCAATATAAGCCGGATGGTTTTGATACACTGTTTGGAACATATTATTTAAGACAGAATCACCTTGGTGCAAAACGATGACAGGAATTCCTGCGTTTGTAGCAGCTACACACAGACTAACGATTACTTCACTGCGCAAATCAGGAGCGTCACCAGAACAAACAACTTTCCCTGTATTGATGTCAGGTTCCACAAATCCGCCGATTTGTGATGGTTTATATTGGGTAACACCTCGGCGGCTTATATTTGTCTTTGATATTTGTCGGTTTCTTATCGAATCAGTTATAATATCCCATAATCCCATTTCTATCACCTGCAATCCGTCTATTGATCGAACTTAAACCTAAATGGCTTTCCAAAGGCGAGTGATATTATAGCCTCGCCCTGTTCAAGGGAGATTAGATCCCAGTCTTCGATTGTATGCGCGACCCGAGGCTTGCCTTCGGCTATTTGACCCTTAATGTCTTGGTATTCATCTAAAACCACATTGTTTCCTGAACGCTGAGTTAGATATTTGAGTGTTGAAGGGTCATCATTGTGAAACATAAATAAATTGGAAAAGCCCGCTAAAATGCTTCTTCCTCGATTTTCATTGTATGTTTCAAAAAGCTGTTCAACATTTTGTATCCCGGCAAGCACCTTCACTCCGAGACTTCTTCCAAAGTTTACACCATCATCGATATGCTGAAGATGAGGCAATAATCTAAACTCGTCAAGAATGAGATAAACGTTGCCCTCTTTATTGTGACGACCCAACGCTTCTTTGAGCGCCAAGTCAAAGAGAAGTCTATACATCGGAGTTAATGTTTGTCCAATAGACAAGTCATATTCGACATACAAAGTCTTGCCGCCTTTGTTCCTGACAAAGTTTCTGATAGAGAAAGTACCATGTTCAGCAAAAACACCGATGAAAATATCTCTAATGACCGAATACATTTCGGCAAGAACACCGTTCGACTGTTCGCCGTTTCCCTCTATGTATGAGGCAACACTTCTCGCGTCTTCATCATAACTGAGATAAGTTAACAACTGATCTGCATTGCTGCAATCGAGAATGTGTTTAAGCTGATCATTATAGAAAAAGTCCTTTCGGAATGTAATGTCGTGTTCTCCTGTACGAATCAGAAATATAAGCAATGAAGCCAATAAATCTCTGGCAGCATTTGGAAAAAAGGGGTTGTTTGTTCTCTTTTCGCGATCTGCAAACAAATCTTTACAGATTTCCTGAGAATTAGTTATGATGCTTCTGTTTTCCCAACCATCAGCACATATTTCTTTGAAAATATTCCATCGTACAGAAGCAGAATAATACTGACTTGAGTTGCCAAGAAGGACGCTTCCTTTCCTCATGCCAAACTTAGAATAAAAATCGCCCTTGCTATCAAAAATAATCATTACATCATCCGACGTCATATTATTCTGAATCTGAGAAATCATCTTATTGAGCAGAGTGGTTTTGCCGCATCCTGTCGATCCAATTAAAAGGGAGTGTTTATCTAAGTGCTCCTCTGTTAAACCGAAAGCCGTCCTACTCCGGCCATACTCCCCGGTCAACACAATAGAATCCTTGGTTGAACGCTTCGGAGGACGATTAGTTGAAACAATATTTCCATGTTCGTTTTGTTTATCCACTTTTGGGTTACCTCCAGCACACAAATAGAGTTCGGCAATAATCACCATACCAGTATGACGCGATTTGATTAAACCATTTCACGTCATTGACTGACAGTTTTTTGTTTATCATTGACATCAGCTTTTCTTTGGTGAACCCCCTCGTAAGGCGAACTTCAGAGTGAGTTACCCTCTTCTGGTATTCATTTTCAAGAAAAAGAAGTAATTCTGTCGTTCCAGATACCTTTTCGAGAATTGAACCGCTATTTGCACAAACCGGCAACGGTACAGGTTCATCCATACTGTGATCGTGAAGTATTTCTTTTGTTGATAACAAAAAATACGCTCTTGAACAGTATTGATTTGCAAACAGTAAATCAAAGGTTACATCTACATGGTAGAAACTATTGTTCATTTTTATTATATTCCATGCATGCCCGCCTTTGGTACCGTCAGGGTGAATTCCTTTTCCGGTAACGACAAGGCAACGAATTTTAATCAAATCAGCAAGATACTTATATGCTTTTGCGTAACCCTCACAAACACATTTCGAATAAAGTAAAGCACCAATAATGCTATGAGAGGCATTTGGGAAAGTATTGCAATCTCCATAGGAGCACTTGGAAACAAGCCAGTCATGAAGCATCAAAGCGGCAGACTGCATACTTTGACCAGTTATCTGATTCAGCAGAAGATCAGTCACAGCTTTTATCTTCTTGTCAATCATTCTTTGGGTATCCGTATCGCAATAATATGTAACAACAAAGATACAAAATAATGCCGACTGCATTATTTTGATTCTATTGAAATCCACATAATACAGATTCGGATTATCAAAATTAATAGCATATAGAACAGCCTGTATATCTTGAGCACTGTAGTATTCGGAACGTATTTCCTGCTTTCTTTCTTCCATTCCAAATAATAGCTCATCATAGAGTTTTCTTTGAAAATCTGAAAGCTTATATCTGTAATATCTTGAGTATGACATAATCTCCTCCTCGGCAAGTTTTCAGTGCTCGTTTCTCACGCAAGGTAGGTATTCAACTATTTCACCAAAGTCTGTATCTAACACATCACATATCCGCTCCAGAACCTGCATGGTTACCTCTTGATCTTTCTTCATTCGAGTTAAGGTATTTGGTGCTATATCAGCTTGTTTTCTTAACTCTGCCGCTGTCATCTTTTTGTCAATTAGCAACTTCCATAATCTGTTATAAGAAATAGCCATACTTTCACTCCATTCTTTCAGCGTCTTGGTTTTCGTTGTTAACACATACATTATACACCGAGTCATTCGCCTTTGTCAAGCTGAACCTCGCAACTTGTTGCGATATACTCTAATGTAATGATTATACCAGAAATCTCTAAAATTAAGTCCATGCAAATGGTTTGATAGAAATGCGATGTCATTACAATTAACAAGGGCATCTCGCACACGATTACCCCCATCTCGTACACTATTTACCCATCTCGCACACGATTACTGCGCAGGAAGCGGCAACCATTCGCCCAAAAACTGTGAAAAGCCCCGACAGATTGCTCTGCCGAGGCTTTTGTCAATTTGGTATTCGTGTGCGAGAAGTCTGAAAGTCCCTTGCGATAAGGGATTTCTCAATCGGGTGGGGTGCAAAAAAGAAGAACGCCTATTGTATCCAAATAAGCGTTCTTCTATGGTGCGGGAAACAGGACTTGAACCTGCATGAAGTTGCCCCCATACGGACCTGAACCGTACGCGTCTGCCAATTCCGCCATTCCCGCAAAATAAAAAAAATGGTGGACGGGGATGGATTCGAACCATCGTAGTCTGTGACAACGGATTTA
>ENA-OZVN01000014-OZVN01000014.1-human-gut-metagenome-genome-assembly--contig:-NODE-14-length-49630-cov-20.514493_pt1 | contig 49630 bp, 74 predicted proteins | sample MGYA00243446_ERZ654047 | MGnify/ENA primary metagenome ERZ654047 (study PRJEB26926, sample SAMN06164884) | human gut metagenome | biome: ENVO:00009003; feature: ENVO:2100002; material: ENVO:00002003...
CTCGTGGGCTCGGAGATGTGTATAAGAGACAGCGCTTGCGTAGTTCCAGATGGCGAGCGCCATGCTCCGCACATTCAGGCTTTGCAGATGCTCGAAGTTAGTCTTCATCGCCGTCACCTTCTTTCGGCGATGCCGATACAACGGTGACCTTGTTGCCTCCTGCCTGTGTCAGCAGCTCGTTTTCACGCTGCAGCTGCTCCACGTTCTCCTCCCAGTCGCCGCCGCTCATTTCGCGGCTGACCTGCTCATGGGTCTTGATGGCGTTGTCGATCAGCATGAGGGCGGCTTCTGCCTCCTTCTTGGGGTCAAGGCTGCCCTGCACGGGGCCGATCCAGCGCGCGCCGCACCATGCCTCCCGCACAAGGGGGTCTGTGAAGAAGCCGGGGGCGTTGATGCGCCCCAGAGCGACCGCTTCGGCCAGGAACATCTCATAGACCGGCTGGCAGAAGTCGTCCACAAACCACTTCCGGCGCATTTTGAATGCTTCCCACGCCTCCAGCAGCGCGCCTCGGCTTGCGGAATAGGAGCTGTTGAACTCCTTGATCAGCACATCGTAAGGCAGCTCTAAAGCTGCGCCGACCAGCTTGCACAGCGTCTTGACAAAGGTCTCAAAGCCAGCGGTGGGGATGTTCGGATTGCCGAAGTTGACCTTTTCCCCGGGGGCGAGGTGCGTCACCGTACCCGGTCCCATCTCGTACTCGTTGTCATCATCGGAGATGTTGTTCGCCATCGGTCCGCCGTCCGCGTTGACCTCGGCGGGGACGCCGGCAATATCTCCTGCGCCAACCTCGTTGAAGGGTGTATCGGAGGGGTCGGTCTCCGTTTCGATCCATGCAGTGAAGAAGCTCTGCACCAGCGCCGCCATCAGCTCGGATTCTGTGTAGCGCCGAAGCTGGAGCAGCGGCTCGATGACCTGCGCCAGATAAGGAACGCCGCGGTACTGGTCCGGGCGCTCACTGTCCATGATGTGGAGAATATTCGGCAGGCCGGTCTTGGCGCCGTAGGCCTCAACGCGCTGCCACTTCTGCGGCTCACTGGTGATCTGGTGCGGGTAGGTGTTGCTGATGTGATAGGCGACCACGCGGCCGTTGCCGTCCACCTCCACGCCGTCGTAGACCTTGTGGCCTGCGCCGGGCTTTCCCTCGGGGATCTTGCCCTCCACGAAACCGCCGATGGTGACACCGCCGCCATATTCGCTTGGCGTGCAGGCGCGGTCCGCCTCCACGATGTGAAGCCGCAGGGTGTAGGGGTTTAGTGGTGTTGCCGGGTATCGCTTGACCAGCGCGAACACATCGCCGCTGAGCAGCCACGACTTCAAGGCGAGCTGCTGCAAGCTCTCAAAATTGTTCAGGCCCAGCGCGTCGCAGTTCTGCTTTTTCCCTGCCCACAGCCGGAATTCCATCTCCGCCGCGTGCTGCCACTTCTTCGCCGCCTCCGGGGAGATGCCCAGCACCTCGCGATCCACGGACGCTTTGAGCGTCAGCCCCGTCCCGATGACCTTGGTGCGGTTGGTATTGATCGCCGCCGTAGCCACCGGCGCGGCCATGTAGAGCATTCGCACCCTCTGCCGCAGGGTGGCGTTGTTGCGGTTGATGTCCTCATTGGGAGCGCCGCTGTCCGGAACAAATCCCTTGAGCGCCCGCCGCGTCAAGCTGGCCCCGGCTTCGCTGTACCCCTTCGCCTGCGGCGCGGCTGCGCGGCGGCGGTCTTTCTTGTTGCTCAATGCTTATCGCCTCCCGTTTTCGGAATAAAAAACAGGCCGCCCGGCGGCGAAAGGAGCAAACTCCGCCAGGCTGCCTGTGCAAAAAGCCCTTTCGGGCGCTTTGCCGGTATCATTTTCGTGACCTCACGAAAAAGGTCACCAGTCGCGTGGAACGATGCCGAAAGCCTTTCTCGGCTTGCGGCCGTTCAGCTCCGCGAGCAGTTCGTCGACCTTCTTCTCCGCGTCTTCGATCTCGTCCTTCAGGTCGGGCAGGTCGAAGCGCGTTAGCTCGCGGTCGTCGATGACATAGCTTTTTACGCCGCCGTCCACAAGAGCCAGATATGCGGCGCGTAGCTTTGAGAGGGCGCTCTGCCAGAAGTCTAGCCGCGCCCGCAGTTCAACTTTATCCATATCGGACACCTCACCAATCGTCGTAGTATTTCTTTCTGCTTCTGCGCTTCGGCCTCTGCTTGGCGGCGGGAGGCGGCATGACAGGCGTTGCAACAGGGGCAGGAGTGCGTTCGCCGCCCGCCTCCTTTAGCCGCCTGTCTATCTCGTCCAGGTTCTTAGGAAGCGCCTTGAACGCCGCCAGCGCGTAGTTGCGGCAGTCCAGCGCCTCGTTGCGCTCGTGGCCGGGGATCTTCTTCCACTGCCACGGCTGCTTTTTGTTGGGGTCGTAGACCTTGACCTCGGAGAGCAGCCCTGTGAAGTAGCCAGAGCCGTAGTCATCCCGCTTGGGGAAGTGACAATATTTCGCGCCCGGCGTCTGTACGCGCAGGTTGTCCATGATGACCTCCTTGCCGGAGTCAACGCCGATCTGGTACTGCCAGCAGGTGCCGACCGCCGTCTGCTTGATGATGATCTTCTGCTTTTTCGGCGGCGCGGTGTATGGTTTATCGCTGCCGGGCATACCCTTGATGCAGAACACCTTTTTGCCCAGCCGCGCCCGGCACTGCATACGGACCTCCTGCGTGAAGTGTCCGCCCTCGTCCACAAAGGACATTGACATTTTCAGCCCCACGCCGTTCTCAAAGCGCAGAACACGGTCAAATACCAGCTCGTCCAGCTGCGCCCATACGGCATCGTCGTCGGGTCGTCCCATGACGATGCCTTTCTCGATGCCCCAGGTCTCACCAAAGTGGCCATGGCCGACGATCTCGTATTCCATGCGGTCGTCCTGGGTATCGACGCCGGCCGTCAGAACAAGCACGCCCTCCGGCAGCTCGGCGGGGTATTCCTCCCGGCGCGCCATCAGACTGTCCTCGTCCTCCAGGTCGCCGCGATCCTCCCACAGCTCGCCGAAGCAGGTGTTGTAGACGACCTGCATCTTGCGGGTACTGCCGATGGCGTTCAGGTATTTCAGAATGATGGATTCCCAGCTCGCCCACTGGCTGACAAAGGCGTTCAGCCAGAACGAGCGCGTGCCCTGCTCATAGGCGGCGGGGTTGTCCGCCTCCCATCTTGCCGGAGCGCGCTTCATTTCCGCCTCGGTGGAGATGCAGCCGCAGCCGGGGCAGGCATAGCAGACGCTGCGGACCTTGTAGGTCTTTTTCCCCGCGATGATGATCTCGTCGTGCTCAAAGCGGATGTCCGCCCATTGGATCTCGTGATACTCGCCGCAATGAGGGCAGCGGGATTTCCACCGCTCCATCGTGCCTGTCGCGTAGGCTGCCTCGATGGCGCTGGCGTTTTTGACGGTGGGCGTGGACACCTCGCCACTTTTCGCGTTGTAGAATGTCGTCTGCCGCGCCATCGCCAGATCCCACGGGTCGCCCTCGTTACCGGCAGACAGCGCCCAGCGGTCGCGCTCGTCGCCCAGCACATAACGGATAGGCTTTGACGCCAGAGCGTGGGCCTCGGTGGAGCCGCACATCGTGAGGATGCCTCCGGGGTAGGTCTTTTGCAGAATGGTATTGCCGCTGTCACGGCTCTTGGGGTCGCTGACCTTCTTTCGCAGCGTGGGGCAGTCGCGGATCATCGGCGCGATGCGGAGCTTGGAATACTCCTTTGCGTCAATGGTGGTAGGGTGGACAAACAGGATTGAGCCGGGGTCCTGGTCGATCACATAGCCGATGCAGTTATTGAGAAATTCAGACTTGCCGACCTGGGACGCGGCCACCATGACGATGTGCCGTATCTTTGGGTCGGTCCATGCATTCATCGGCTCGCGGAGATAGGGGGTGCGTTCGGTGCGCCACGGTCCGGGCTCTGCGGAGCTCTCGGCCGACAGGCGGCGATTCTTCTCCGCCCATTCGGTCACGGTCAGGTCGTCCGGCGGCTTCATGCCGGCCAAGACTTTCCCGATGACGGCATTCAGCCTCTTTACCCGCTCGCGGGCCTCTTTCTCCTCTATGAGCCGGCGCGTTTCCTTATCCGTCATCGACATCACGCCCGCTGTCAGCTTCCCAGGCCCTCCGCTCCCGGACGCGCTCCTCGTATTTCTTTGGGTCATAGCGGTAATTGGAGAGCTCCCGCATGGCCTTGTTGACCTCGCGTCGGATAATCTCGGCGGCCTCCGCTGGGGAGTTCGCCGAGGCCACGTCCACGGCCAGGCGGCCGGGCAGGGCCATCATCGCCCCGCGAATGGCATAGATCAAGTCGGTAGTCATCGCGGCCACGTCCTCGCTCCGGTGCATTTTGCCTTTCAGCTCCTCAGCCTCCAGCTTGGCAATGGTGGCCTTGGACGCCTTCATCGTCGTCTCCGCCACGCGGCGGGTCTTCTCCAGCTTCTTATCCTCTTCGTCCATCGGGCCGTCAGACAGGAACTTAACATACCGCTGGACGGAATCGGCAAGGAGGAAGCGCCCCTTGCTGACCTTTTGCAGCTGACCGTCCTCCGCCATCTGGCGAATGCGCCGTCCTGTGATGCCCAGGACGCAGGCCAGCTCTGTCGTGCTTACCTCTGTTTCCCCGGTAATGACATCAATAGCTTCAGACATGGCGCTCCTCCTTCCTTGCGCAGTCCAGCCGGCTTGACTGTCTGCGTAAATTGTGATATGGTATTGATGTTCATTACCGTACCCAGAGGAACGCAAAGCCCGACTGTTGCAGCAGTCGGGTCTTTTTTATGTCCGAATGCGGGACTCACCAGAATTGCACTGGAGCACACAGGCCGGTACCAGCAGCTCTGTGCGAGACCCTTATCCCGCGTGTGGTCTTATATTTCATAGGAGGCCTTTATCTGGACTTCCTCCACATTTCCGCAGAGAAAGACGGATAAAGCGATGGGGATTGCGGCAGGTACCGCCACAGGTGCCGCGCTTGGCACCAAAAGCAACGCCAAAGCGGAACGGAAATGCCAAAATTTTGCCTTGGTAACTACGCTTTTTTCGGGGTCGGCGAGCCCGCGGCGTGTGGGGCGGGGGTCGTCACAGTACCTTTTGCCGTCGTCGCCTGTTGCAACGCATTTCCCCGCCCTCAGCGCGACGATGCCGAGAGGGGGAGGGCGCAACACAGCCAGACGCAGATACGCCGCTCTCGTGCGATGTATGCGCCTGGCTGTGGTATTGTGTTATAACTTCGTCAGCAATTCCGCATGGCTATACCCCTTAACGCCCTTGGTCATCATGCCGAGGAAGTCATCACGCGAGAAATCAGAGAGCCGGAATACTTCTTCGGGTTTCATTCCGAGCTGTTTGCCGATCTCCTGAACGGACTTGCCCTCGTCCAGCAGCCGCTTTACGATGGCTTTCATCGGCTCAAGCAGATGTGTACCACGAGCGCGGTTGTGTGTGACGGTGCCGTAAATATCCTCGGTCGCGTCATCATGCCGCACGATTACCACCGGCACCTTGCCTTTGAGCATGGTGTGCAGCGGCTCCTCTCCGGCCACGGTCCAGCGGTGAAAGCCGTCGATGATGGTGTAGTCGGGACGCACAACGATGGGAAGCGTCCAGCCATTGGTCATGATCGATTGCACCAGCAGTTTCAGATTTTCGCGGTTGACCTTGTTGGGGTTGTAGTCATTGGGTTTGAGCTGCTCCCGGTCTACCCATTGCAGGGAGGATAACGGGGCGAACAAATCCGCGTCAGCCATTTGCCTCACCTCCCTTCCGGAAGCGCTTGGCGTAATCAGCGTAGGCGCAGGATATGTCCTGATAGATGGCGCGCAGGGTGCGGAGCTTGGGATCACCAGCAGTCAGACCGCCGTACATTTTCTTGTAGTCGCGCGGCCGAGCCATTCCGTCCATCTGAATGAACATCTTGCGGTACTGCTTAGCGATCTTGCGCTTATGCTCCGTGTTGAAGAAGTCTCCCGGGCGGACGAACAGCATCTCCTTCAGGAGCGCACGGTAGTCCTTGGTGTCCTCGCCCTCCAGCTCCCGGCGCTTCCTTGTGGTGCGGTGGAACATTTCGCTGTCCCAGTACAGCATGGCAAGATAGGCGTTCGGCTCACGCCGGAGAACGCGCTCCATGAGCGATGGGTCATATTCGCCCAGGTGTACCAGCACGGGTACGGTATCAACAGAGAAGAACTGCGACACGCGCAGCTGATTCCGATTGACTCCGACCTGATACATCTGCAGGTAGACCTCGGGGACTTCGATGCGCTGGTCTCGCAGGTACAGCCAGACGTCCGCCGTCTTCCAGTCGTAGATGGGATAGATGGTGTTCGTGCCGGTGATGCCCTTTGCGCCCATATTTAGTGCCGCCATGTATTGGAGCCGCTGAATGGACTCTGCCGCGCGGACTCCGGTGATCATGATGCCGTCCATCGTTACGCGGGGCAGGAAGGATTGATAGTTGTCGATTCTTGGCCGGAGCTGCGGGTGATTGCGGATGGCAAAGGGCGGCGGCTGCCGCACCCAGACATCGCGCTTGCGCCGATCCCAGCAGACGAAGGTTTCATCGCTGGACAGCTCATTGAGACAGCTGAAATGCTTGACCTCGATGCACCACCATTGAAACTTGGCGCCGGCAAGCAGGAACTTCTTCCGCCACGCCTTGGTCGTTGCTTCAATGGAATCGAAGATCGCCTCCTCGTCCACGAAAAGGACGGTCAATTGCGAGGGATTGATCTCTCCGGCCTGGATCAGCTTATAGGTCAGGTCGGCAAGAACGATACTGTCCTTGCCGCCGGAAAACGAGAGGTATACGGGGACGCCGTTGGAAAATACGTTCTTGATCCGCTGGCGCGCCGCAGTCACAACGTCGATGTCTGAGCTGATGCGCTTTACAGCCATATCCGCTCACCACATTTCGGGCAGAGGATAAACCTCTTAGCGGGCTCGGTGGAAGACGCCGTGCCGCTCTGCGCGGGTGCGATTTCCTCAGCCTGCGCCGCAGCAGCTTCTTCCCGGGCGGCGTATTTCTCGCGCGTCTCGGTGATGGCCGCAGCCTGCTCCGGCTCAATGGTGCCGTACTCAAGCAGGGTGTCGCTGGCTTCGTCCGCCTCCATCACCATCGCCCGGAGAAGATCTTCCTCGTAGCCGGGGATATCCAGGTCGTCCTTCAGGTCGAGAATGAAAGCATCCAGCGCGGCCAGATCGTCAACGCCGAGGTCAAAGACACGGTTATCGGCCAGCATGAGTTTTTTCTTCTCGGCATCGGTCAGTCCGGACACAACATAGCAGTCCGCTTCTGTGCGGCCGAGGGAGAGCAGCGTTTCATACAAGCCGTTGCCGGCGAGAATAACGCCGTCCTCGTCGACCACGATGGGGCGAATCTGACCGAACATTTCGACGGAGCGGCGGAACTCTTTCAGCTGCTTGTCGGTGTGCATTCGGACGTTCCGATCCGGTCGCCGCAGCTCGGTCAGAGGCTTTTTTATGACCTTCATGCCTGCACCCCCTTCAAGAAGGCGCGAGCGCTGTCGATCTTTTCAGCTGCCGCAAGGACGATGCCGGGGTCGATATCGTAGACCTCACGCCAGCCGTTCTCGATGCTGCCCGTCCATTGGCGGGCGGGCCACGGGTGAGTGCCGCACAGATATCCGTTCTTCCAGCCGTAGATCGGCGGAAGAGGGAGCTGATGATAGTGAATATAGGCAAGGATGTGCTCATGCTTCCACGCAGCGAGCGGGCTGAATCGCGTAACACCTTTGCCATCGGTATAGATATTGCTGTTGCGACCGACATAATTGCCGTCCGCACGGCGACGGCCGAGAATGATGACGTCCAGCTCGTGCGCCTTGAAGTATTCACGCTGCGCTCGGTGCTGCACGATAGAAAACCATCGTCCGGCCGCGGCGGAGTCCTTGGGGAAAAGCATCTCTTGATGCTTCGCCAACCAGTCGATATCCTGATGCGTGTTGATGACTTCGCAGCCTGCCGGCTTATGCTCCTCGATCCACGTGGCAAAGGCGGGGTATTCCAGGTCGCACACGCCGATCATGCAGTCAGTGACGCCAGCCGCTTCGCACAGTTTGCCAAGGACAATACTGTCCTTACCTGCGCTCCACGCATAGGCCGCAGCCTTGCCCTCAGTATGGGCTTTGATGTCTGCGACGGTCGCAGCGGTCAAAGCGTCCAGCTCCTCACGGGAAACGGCGTTTTCGATCGTTGCAACGGCTTCCAGCCATGCACTGTTGTCGATGCTCTGCTTTCTTCCGAGACTCATGCCTTCACCGCCTTTCTCGAGGCGATAACGGCGACAAGGCCACTGGATAGGACGGTCGTCAGACTGCCTGCCGCTTTCACAGCCGGAATGCCGGCGAGATTACCGTAGGCGAAGATCGGAAGCCCGACACACAGCGCAGTCAGCACACCGGCAAAAACGCCCTTGCCCGTCAGCTTCTTACCGAGCAGCGTCATGACCGTCGGCAGCAGCGTCGAAGCGCGGAGCGTTCCGTAGAACAGAAACAGGTATGTCACCGTCAGGCCGGGAATGTTGGCAATGGCAATAGCCACGATCAGCAGGCAAAGCATGGTGCGGCGCGAGGTCTGCACCGTGTCCTTTCCAATGCCGAGCCAGTCTGTCGTGAGCGATGCTGCCGCGCAAAGGTTGCTATCCACTGTGGAGAGCAGGCCGGAGATAATCATGAACAGGAACGGCACCAGCACCCAGGCCGGAAGCAGCGAGGACACGAACTCGAAGTTGACCATGCCCGTGTCGCTGGCCACGAAACCGGAGCCTGCGGCGAGGAAGCCGACCGTTCCCATGCAGAACGGCACCAAGGCGAACAGGAGCGCCCCCACAAAGAAAGCGCGGCCGATGCGGTCGCGCCGAATGGCGAATGTCCGCTGCCAGAAGCATTGATCCCCGAACGGGCCGGAGATCAGACCGACAGCCATCGGCAGACCGTAGCCCAGAAGGACTTCCATGCCGGTCGCAGATGTGAGGGAATTGTATTCTCCGGTAACTGAGCCGAGGCCGTTCAGCACCGTTTCAAAGCCGCCGGTCATGCGTAGGCTCAGGACGACCAGCAGAGCGCCGCCCATGAGGATAATGCACAGCTGGACGACATCGGTGGTGATGGAGGCTTTCAGCCCGGAGAAGCGGGAGTAGGAATATGCGATAGCTGCCAGGGCGAGCGTCATGCTCCAGAATGGCAGCCCCGTAATGAGAGCCAGCGTCTTTCCTCCGGCGAGCAGCTGCACCGCCGTCGAGAGGACGGCCAGCGCGCCGAGCTGGAAGGAGTAGACGCCCTTGACCTTGCCGGAGTGATAGCGCTCCGCCATGTAGCCGGTCAAGGTGATGCCCTCCGGGTACTGCGCCCGGATCCTTTTTGCAAAGGGGATAAACAGGATCAGGCACAGCACATTCGGTACCGTAAACCAGAACATCCCCGGGATGCCGCGCGTATAGGCCATCTCCGAGGAAGTGAACAGTGAGGGAGCCCAAATCCAAGTGGCGGCGATGCTCATGGCGGCAATCACCGAGCCGATGCGCCGGTCCGCCACATGGAAGCCCTCTGCGTCGGTCGTCTTTCGGGTGAACATCAGCGTGACGCCGATCATCAGCACCGCATAGACGGCCAGAATGACAATTCCGAACATTTTGGAAATCTCCTTTTATGATGTCACCGCTGCCCTCTGCTGGCGAACATCGGACCCGGCGCATGACCGGCGCGCAAGGAGTAACGCGCAGGCCTCAACCTCCTTCCCAAACGAATGACGGCCACCCCGCGAGGGATGGCCGCCTGGCTTATGTAGGATTTTACGAGTCTAATCCTAATACATGGTGCGGGGAATATCAAGAAACGAGTTGCAACAGCGAAGAACAGCTTTTAACTACCGAGGTAGCGGTAACACACCATCTTTACCGAATCCTCCGAATTGCGGCCTCCTATGACCGCTGCGACCTCTTTCCACGCGAGCCCTCTCAGGAAGCGCAGCCGGAAGATCAGGCGCGTCTGGTCATCGTCGATGCCTTGAATGAACGGCATGATCTGCCCCTCGCTGGCCTTGACCTCTTCCTCCAGAAATCCGACACGCGCATCCATATCCACAATCTCAGCTGCGAGGTCGCCGACCTTATCCTTTATGCCGGGAGTATGCGGCATACCTGTGAGGGCAGCCGCGCCGGGGCAAGCCGCGTCACGCAAGGACTGTAGCATCTCCCTTGCCCTTGCCAGTTTCTCTATCAGCTCAAAATGCTGATTCAATTCCGAAAGCGTCGTAATAGCTCACCCCAATCTGTTCTTACTTCCTCTTGCCACCCTGCTGGCTGACAGTCTCTCCAATCTGCATTTGCCGGTATGTTGGCTGCACTACCTCTACCGACACCACACGGGTATCTCCGTATCGCTCCAAATCCTGAGCAATCTGCTCCTTTATGCCAATGGCCTGTCCTGCCGGAGCATTGACGTGAACGGTGATAATGAGCATCACCGCACCGTCTGATAGGCGCGAGCATTCTTGTTATAGGCCAGATCGACCGGCGCGCCGCAGGAAAGGCAGCTGTAGGTGAAGACGTCCTCCTCGAAATTCGTCCGGTATTTGAAGTGCTTTCCGCACTTGCAGCGGATGTGCGCCGACGTGAGATCGTGCAGCGGCGTCTCTCCGTTGCAGGTTGCGCACCGATAGGACGAGATAGGCTGTTTTGCACAAAAGCCGCGCAGCTCGCCGCATTGTGCGCACCGAATAAGCAGAAATCCCTTGTATGTCTTCGGCGTGGTCTCCTCGGCTTCCGCTCTATCAGGGATAGCCCATGTCTCTTTCGGCCCGAACATAGTCTCCGCGCGGCTGGGCTTTACACGAAGCGAAGTCGGCTCTGCCTTGTGTATCTCCGGCAGGGAGGCCTTCGTTGCAGCGCCGCGCCACACAGGGCGGCAGTCTATGCCTTTTCCGAGACGGCAATGCCATCTGTTCGCGCCGCTGAACTCCTCTTTCTCTCCGTGCTCACAATATTCGCAGTTGCCGTTCAGCCACAGCAGGGCGGCAATATCGGTCGCGGCGGCGTTGATTGCTTCCTCCGCTCCTGCGAACTCCTGCACCAAGTCAAAAAGGCGACTGTAATCGTCGTACGGAATGCGCCCGTTCTCGTTCAGCTCATTGATAAAATCGAGCAGGTTTTCAAATCGTTCCATAGAAGCTCCTTTTCATTCCATCACCACACAACCGCAGGCTGTGCATCGACCGTGAAAGTGTCCGTTGCTGCGTGCTCTGGCGCCGACCAGCGTATTCTCCCCGCCGCAGGAGGGACAATCCATGCGTACTTCCTCCGGCGGCTTGCTCCACTCCTTTGTGAGCGCATCGGGCAGAAATCTTTGACCGCAGAAGATGCACCGCTCCAAACTGTACGGCATATTCCCACAGGAGGGGCATTCGGGAACTCTGCCTCCGTCATAATCCTCAGTCCACCGCAGCTGCACAGGCTCGGCTTTGCCGTTCTCTTTATCGTCGGCGGCGAGCTGATGTTTGCAGGTGTCGCAGTAAAAGCCCTTTTTGCAGACCAGTCTTTTGTTCCAATGGCAGAACATCGTGACATCCCCGGTATCAATCATTTCTGTCGTCCTCCTTCGGCGGCTCCGGGAGAGGCATCCAATAGGTGACTGCGACATCGTCTCTATCCCCAATGCCGACATGGACGCTCCATTTCGCCCTTTCGGGAGCGCACCAGCCCATATAGACGCCCCATCTTTCGTGCCAATACGCGACAACGAGGACATCGCTACGATCTTCCGGCAGCCGTTCCTCCACCGGGATCCAGCGCCGTTCAAGCAGCTCCGCGCTCTCCTTGGTCACCAGAGCAGCCGCTTCCCGCAGTTGCTCGTTCTGCCCCCGCAGTTTCTCGATCTCCTGCTGGAGCGCCGCGATGTGGGTGTTCTGGTTGGCGATCCGGTCGGCGGCTGCAAACAGATCTTTCTCCAGCCCTCCCAGCGGATCCATCATGTCTCCATTTTCCCACCAATCTGCGTGTTCTCGCAGGGCATTTACGAGTTCTAGATCTTTCAAAACGGCAGTTCTCCTTCCTCATCCTCCGGGATCTCCCGGAAGTCCCCTGACGCAGGCGGTGCGGACGCTGTGTCCGATTCGGACCGCTGCTTGTTATCGCCAAAATACACATGCTCCGCTACCACCTCGGCGGAGCGCCGGTTGTTGCCGTCCTTGTCCTTCCAGTCCCGAAGCTGCAAGCGGCCCTCAACCACGGCCATGCGGCCTTTGGTGAAAAACTTGCTCACGAAGTCCGCCGTGGAACGCCACGCCACAATGTCCACGAAGTCCGTCTCCTTCTCGCCGGACTGGCCCTTGTAGTCCCGGTCAACCGCCAGAGAGAAGGACGCCACGGCCAGCCCGCTGCCGGTATGCCGCAGCTCCGGGTCACGGGTCAGACGGCCCATCAGTACGATATGATTCAGCATGATTTGTCTCCTTTTTTCCAGCGGCCCGGCATATAGCGTCGCCGCCGATCGTGAATGTATTCCACCATGTCCACCCACTCCTTACGGGACGGCATGGCCGCCAGCTCTGCCCGATGGATCTCATCGTAGGCCGCCCACTGGGGGCAAACCGCCGGATCGTGACATCCGATCCGGCGATCCGGGCAGTTTAGGCACGGCGGCGCGGTCATAGGGCCACACCCTTGGCCGCTACCGTCAGCAGGATCACGGCAGCCACGGCGGCCGCCAGAGTCAGCACCGGGAGGACCCGGCTTCTGCGCTTCCCGCGCCCTGTGTATCGGATCATGAGCCACCGCCTTTCTTCGACTTGTCGATCAGCACAAACAGATCATTCTTCGCTTTTCGATCACACTCCGTCCATACAGGGGATTTGGGATCAATCATGTGAGTAATCAGCTCCATCCGCACAGCCTTCGCAAGATCCGGGCGATTCTGCAAAAGGCTGGAGTAAACCAGATTGATCTGGCGAAGCATCAGGGCCAAGACCTCATCCAGATCTAAACCGACCACGTTGAAACACTCAGGGCCGTTCTCAAGGTCGCACTCAAAAAAAAATTTTTTCATTTCTCCACTCCTTTCCCTGCCGCTGGGACAGGCGGCAGCCGCATCCACCAGACCACGGGGGCCTGTGCCTCGATGCCGCCCGGCATCATCCAGTGTTGGCCATCCCAGTCAAAAAACCGTTTCAGCAGCTTCCCGTCACCCAGGTTCACGTAGGCGGCAAACTCTCCCGGCTCCGCCGGGTTGGTGCTGCCGGGCATCCATCCGGCGATCATCAGCTGGCCCTCCGGCAGCGTCGGCGGGGTCAGGTCATCCGTCAGGCCGTAGAGGTAGTCTGTGCTGACGCCGAAGCACAGCGCCAGCTTGGCGATCTTCTCCGATCCGCACATGGAGTTGTTCTCGCACGCGCTGTACGTTCCGGGAAACTCGTCAATGCTCTGGGCAAATTCCTTCCGGGTCATGCCGGTCTGGATCCGCAGCGCCCGCACCCGCTGGCAGAAGGTGGGAACCATCACCTTGTAGTCCAGCCTTGGGTCCTTCGCCGCCGGATTCACAGCCGGGGCTTCCGGCTGCTCCACCGGCTTTTTCTCCACATATTGGCAGGCCGCCGGGCAGGTGTCCCGGTTCAGACAGTTCAGGCAGCAGTTGGAACCGTGCCACTCGCCGTATCGGTAGTCATGGTCATACATCCGCTCCGCGTTCTTGCACATCCGGCCGGTGTGCTCACACTTCCGGTGCGCCATTGTGTAGTAGGTGGAAAACTTCCGCACCTCGTTGATGGAATAGGACCTGTTCTTGTCGATCATCCAGTCCAGCAGCCGGTACTGCTCATCAAGGTCCATCCGGGCGATCAGCAGGGCCGCCGCCTCCGGGATCTCGTTGTGCTTCCAGCGTTCCACAATACCCGGCACCTTGAGGCCGTTTTTAATGGCCGACAGGTTGGCGACCTTGGTGGCCTTGACTTGCAGGGCCTCCGCCACATAGTCCCGGATGCGCCCCGGAAGCTGCTCACCGGCCTCCCGGCGCTTGATGTAGGCCTCCGTCAGACGCTCCGCCTCGTCGGCCAGCAGGGCGTTGGACTTAACCCGCTGCCGGTTGGCCTCGATCACCGCCGCCTGCTCCTGCCCCTCCGACATGGGAGGCAGCACCCGGCAAAGCACGGTTGCCCACTGATCCGGGGTTTCCGTCTCCCGCAGGGCCTTAATGGCAGCCATGCGGCTGTGGCCGGAGATCAGGCGATAGGTGCCGTCGCCGGCAGGGACCACCGTGGGCGGCTCCAGCAGGCCGTTGGCCCGGATGGAGTCCATCAAGGCCCGCAGTGCTTGAGGGTCAGGCGTCGGGTAAAAGTTCCGGGGGTTGTCCCGGATATTATCAACCGGGATCTCCATCATGGTGTTCGCCACGCCGGCCAGCTGCTCACCCAGCACGTCCATCACGTTAAATTTCCGCTTTTCCATCCTCAGCACCTCCCGGAGATTTCCTTTACCAGCTCAGCGTAGTCCTTGCTGGCCGCACAGTAGGGACGGGCCACTGGCAGCGGGACCTTCTGGAAGGTGGCGCTGGGCACGGCCTTGGAGAACCGGATCACCGTCTCAAACACCGGAAGCGCCCCGCCTCGGATAGCCGCAAGGGCCTCCTTCTCGTCCGCCATGTGGGTGAACTGCGTCACCAGCACGCCCAGCACCGACAACCGGGGGTTGATGGCCCGCATGTGCTGGAGCTGCTCCGCCAGATTGGCCATGCCGCCGGTGGAGTAGTAGTCCAGCCGGATGGGGATAATCACCTCATCCGCAGCGGCCAGCGCCGCCGTGCAGGCCGCCGACAGGGCCGGCGGGCAGTCGATCAGAATGAGATCGTAGGCGTTGTCCTGGTCCGCGTCCTCCTCGATGGCGTCCCGCAGATCCGCGATGGCCCGCTGCATCCGGCCTACGCCGCTCTGGGCCATGTGCCGGTCTGCCACCAGCAGGTTGATGTCGGAGGGGATCAGGTCGATCCCGTCGAAAATGGTGGGCGTCACAAACTCCGGATAATACCCGGCGCCCTCGGTCAGGAGGGCCAGCGTGTCCGCGCCCTCCTCCGCGTCGATCCCGAAGGACATACTCAGGTTGCCCTGACTGTCCCCGTCGATCAACAGGATCCGCTTGCCCTGCTTCGCCAGCAGATACGCCAGCGTGGCGGTGGTGACGGTTTTGCCGACCCCGCCCTTAAAATTCAATACCGCGATTGTTTTCATATTCACCTTTCCCCCTTGGTTTGATCCTCAGACCGCAGCGCCTGCGGCCTTAAAATGTGGCTGGCCCCGCCAGTTCTTCGGTTGCGGCGCCAGCTCAGGCCAGAAGGCCTCCCGCCAGTTGTAGCCGGTAATGGGACTGCGGAACTCCACCGTGTAATACCGCCCCGCGGGGTGGATGTAGATCACCCGCGACCGAATCGGCCCTACAGTACCCAGCCCGCTGGTGCCCTCCATGGTCGGCTCCATCTCCAAAATATCTCCAACTTGCATATCACATCACTCCACATAAGCCGGGTTAAACGTATTGGTCTCCGGCCAAAAAGATAAATCCAGGCGTCCGGTGCTGCCGTGGCGGTTCTTGGCCAAAATGATCTCCGTCCGCTCAGGTGCGCCTTGCTCCCGCTTGTAATCCGTCCGGTAGTAATCCGGACGGTGAACAAAGATCACGCCGTCGGCGTCCTCCTCCATGGCGCCCGTGGCCCGCAGGTCCGCCAGTGTGGGCCGCTTGTCCGTCCTCTGCTCATTCTGCCGGTTGAGCTGTGCCAGGCACAGTACCGGCTGGTTGAGGGACTGGGCCAGCCGCTTAAGGGCGTTGGCGATCTCTCTTGACTCGTCCGCATCCTGCCGCTTGCCGGGGCGGAGGATCAGACCGAAATGGTCAACCACCACCAGCTTGACGTCCCGGCCCGCCCGAGCAATGGACGTGATCCGCTGGGCGCTCTGGGCGCGGCCGTTGGTGCAGTAAAACGGCGTGGCTGCCGCCTTGCGAGTGGCCTCGATCATCCGCTTGTACTCACCTGCCGTCAGGGTGTCCATCAGGATCAGCTTGCTGTCCACCTTGCTCAGGCTGGACAGCCGCCTTGCCATGATTTGCTCCCTGGACATCTCCAGGGAGAAATAATCCACCTTGCCCACCGTCTGGGCCACATGCTCCGCAATGCTGACGCCCAGGGCGCTCTTGCCCATACCGGGGCGGCCCGCCAGGATGTACAATCCATCCTGCACCATGCCGCCGCCCAGCAGCTTGTCCAGAGCCTTGATGCCTGTCCGGACGTAGGGCGTGTTGCCCTCATCGATCTTGGCCCGGTAGTCCAGAAATCCGTCCACCTGCTCCTTGGGAGCAAGCAACTCACTCTCCAGGCGCTGGCTGCTGGCCGTCATAGCCGCGTCCAGCTGAGTAAGCACCTCGTCCTCTGGGGCCTGGTCCGCCAGGGCCGCCAGCCCGTCCTCCAGGGCCGTTTTCAGCTCGCGCCGCCGGGCAGTCCCGGCCACGATCTCCGCGTACTCCGCCACGTTGGCAGCGGTGGGCGTGATCTCCATCAGCTGAGCCAGATACTTCCGCAGCGTCTTCTCCTCCGCCAGGCTCTGCCGCAGCGCCTCCGCACAGACCGTCAGGCCGTCGATGGGCTGACCGTCCCGGTCCATGGTCACGATCACCCGGTACAGGTCCTGGTTGAGGGCCACGGAGAAATCCGATTCCCGCAGGATAGCCGCCACCCGGCAGACGCATCCGCTGTCAATCAGCATGGAGCCAAGAACCGCCTGCTCCGCCTCCACGCTGGCGAAGTTACTCATAGACGTCCACCTCCTGTCCGTCAATGATCCGCTTGCCCACGTAGCGCCGCCGGGGCGGCTCCGCCTCCTGGTCCGATTCGGACCGCTCCGGAGTGGTGTCCTTCCACCGCTCGTTTTTGATCCACCGGCAGGCGTAGGGGATGCCGATGCCCCGTCGCCAGGTCTCACTCCTGCTCTGGGTCTCCAACGCCTGGGTCATGGTCTGGATGAGGGCCTCGTCCGGCTTGAGCCTGTCCCACTCCCGGACAGCGCCCACCCGGTCCTCAGCCCGGCCCCGGGTCCGGTACAGGTTCCAGAAGGCCTCAAAGGCATCCGGCATCCATGCCGGTGTTGACTTGCTTTTTCGTGGTTTCACACGCATCCCCTTTGGGGGGATTATAGGGGGATATATACTTGTATTCTTAATACCTTTATATTCCTCCGGATTTTTCGGGATACCCTCTCCCGATTTTTCGGGGGAGGTATCCGGATTTTTCGGGATACCTCCCTGTACCTCCTCGCCATGGATTTGTGGTCCATTTTTTGCCAAAATTTGCCCCAGAAAAATCCGCCTCTGAACCACATCTCCGGAGGCACCGAAACGCCGGATCATCTCCACCCGGATGTGTCCGCAGTCCCTGAGCTGGCTTACCAACTCCGAGACGGACTTGTCCGTCAAATTACAGACGCCCATCAGCTGCTTGTTGGTGGCGTAGCAGTATCCGCTGCTCTGCGCCAGCCGCACGATCTCTCCATACAGCAGCTTTGCGGCAGGCCGGAGTCTGTCGTCATACAAGACCCCGGCGGGAATGACGGCATATAAGCCGCCCATCGTCAGATCATAAGCCATATTAATCCCCCATTATCAGTCGATCCGCTCCAAAATCCGCAGCGGGATTGCCGCCACCGTCGCCACGCCGACGACCATGAAAAACATTGCCCAGCCAGTCACAGAGAGGCACCTCCTCTCCGGGACAAATTGGGGCTTGCAACTCGCTGCGGATCTGTGTTATAATCCAAGTACCCAAAAGTGGATTTCACAGATCCGCGATCCCTTGAACGCTCTGAGGTTGCCGCCTCGGGGCGTTCTTTTTTTGCGCCTGAGTAAATCACTTGATAGATGGCCGCCATGGTCGACCGCAGCTCCACCACGATGGAGTCGAACTCCGGCCGCTCAGCCTCGTCGATCACGCCGTCCTCGGCAATCCGGAGCAGGGCATCCAACCGGCCTGTCGCGTCTTGCAGACGGTTCCGGAGGGCGATGCTCGCCATTGGCAGCGGCCTCGGCGTCACCTCCGGCATTACGCCCAGCGTGTCCGTGGCCTGCGCGTGCTCCAATGCCAGCCATGGGCAGCTGTACGCCTCCACCATCTTGGCCACCGTTTCATTTGAGGGCACCCGCCGTCCTCCCTCATATTGTTTCAGACTTTCGGAAGAAAGTCCAAGCAGCTCCGCTGCACGTTCTTGGCTCATTCCGGTACTCAGCCTTGCCCTTTGGTACAGATTAGGGCATTTCTTGTCCATTGTCTTTTCCTCCTTTCCGCGCTACCATGTAACCATCCACCGTGCCAATGGTACAATGGGGATGATGTAGCGCTTCCCCACCTTCTTGGCTGGGAAGCCGTCATTGTGGACCAGCGCGTCCCAGTCCAGACCCAGCAGCTTGCAGGCCTGATCCTTGCTCAAAACCTCCTGCTCCGGGAATTTTGCCTGTAAGGATTGCAGCTGATCCCGGAAGCTCTCACGCTCTCGTGCCATGTCCGCTCCTCCCTTCTCACGCGCTCTCCGTCCGCTGGACGATCTCCTCGATGGGAACGCCGAAGATCAGCGTCATGCGAAAAACTCTCTCCAGCTCCGGAGTCCGCTGGCCCAGCTCCCACTTGCTCACCGTGGGCACAGTGACGCCCAGCTGATCCGCCAGCGCCTTCTGGGTCATCCCGGCAGCCGTCCGCAGCTCCTTGACTCTGTTAACGATCATAATTGCTCCTTTCCCGCCTTGACGGCGTTGCCCCGGTGTGGTATATTGTCCTTGGGGCTATGTCCTATATGGCTATAATATACTCGTAACTTTAGTAACCGTCAAGCTACTTTCGCATATTTCTTAATTTTCGTAACTTCTGCCAAATAAGGGGCGTGTGAAATTGTGTTTTATGACAATTTCATAAAGGCATGCAATTCTGCCGGAAAATCTCCGTCAGCCGTAGTTGTTGAGGCTGGAATTAGCAAGCCAGCTGTTACCCGCTGGAAAAAAGGGCAACAGCCAACAGACGCATCACTGCAAAAATTATCAGACTATTTTGGGATCTCCAAAGCGGCGCTTTTGGGGGCAGAAAAAAGCCCGGCCTCTGACGAGGCCGAGCGTCCGGAGTGCTGGGACTTGCTTACCCGCGAGGAGCGAGAGAAGGCACGGGAGTATATCGAGATGCTAATAGCTGCGCGAGGTAAGCGTTGACTTGCTCACGCTCCTCCGGCGTCAATTGGCGATAGAGCGCCAGGGTCATGTAGTCGCGGTCCGAATCGGACACAGTGCAAGTGATCTGGTTGCTCATGGTGATGCCTCCCAAACATATATTCAAGGCCCAAGCCTTGGGCCTAATTTTAACAGATTGGATGTGGAGCGAATGAAAAGGGGATTTTTAGCCGGAGCTCTGGCGACGCTGCTGGTCATGTGCCTGGTCAGCACGGCAGGCGCCACCAGCGGCAAGGTACAGCAGGAAATTGAGTATCGTGATATCAAGATATCTCTGGACGGTCAAGTGCTGGATCTGAGGGACGCCAAGGGCAACACCGTTGAGCCCTTCATGTTCGCCGGAACGAACTATATCCCCGCCCGCGCTCTGGCGGAGTCTCTGAGCCTTCAGGTGGCGTGGGACGGCTCCACCGCTACCGTGGTGCTGACGCACCCGGAAGCCTCCAAGCCTACCTACATCACCCGCACCGGCAGCAAATACCACAACGATCCCCATTGCAACGGCGGCACCTACTGGGAAGTGCCTTACAGCACCGCCACCGGCATGGGCCTGACGCCCTGCGACAAGTGCGTCCACTGACCTATGGGCTGGAGATATCGCAAAAGCGTAAAAGCAGGCCCGTTCCGCCTGAACTTTAGCAAATCCGGCATAGGGTACAGCGTCGGAAGCAAACGCTACCGCGTCACCAAAACCGCCAAGGGCACCGTCCGGGAGACCGTCACGCTGCCCGGTGGCTTGTCCCATGTGACGGAGCACAAAATCGGCAACGGCGCAAAAAACAGCGCTCCCCAGCGCCGCACCCGGTTCCGGGCAAAGATCGTCTGGGGCGTGTTGTTTCTCATAAGCGGCGCGGCCTATGGCGTCAAAGACCCGGCAATCGCATTTGCAACGTGCCTCGTGGGTGTCGCCCTGATCGGATGGGGCGTGTGCATCCGCAGAAAACTCAAAAATCCGGAACGTCCTGTTGCTGAGACGTCGGACGAAGATGAATAAGTAAGTGCCCCCGTCGCCTCTGCAACAAGCGGCGGGGGCACTTTGCGTTTCCGGCAGAGGGGGCGTCTGCCTGTCCGCATAGAAACCGTACCAAAAATGGGTTTGGCAGCGCAATGCCCAAATTGGGGAAATAGGTAGTATACTGCCGAATCAGATTGAGACTTTATCTGCCCATATGGGGAAATTTAACACAGGATGGTGATTTTTTGACGATACAAGATCTATGCAGAGATAAAAAAGCCGCATTGCACATGACGGCTCAAGACATCGCGGATCAATCAGGCGTGCCGCTGTCCACCGTCAACAACTTTTTTGCAAATGCGTCAAAAGCGCCGTCCATCAATACCGCAGGGCCGATCTGCGCTGTTTTGGGGATTTCCATAGATGAGTTTTTTGGCATCACCGACAAGCTCACCATATCGGAGGAAGTCCTCAGCGCTAAAAATGATTCACTCCGCGCCCACAAAAAGGAGCTGGAAAAGCATCTGGTTGATAACGGCAAAACCATGAAGATCATGATGGATGGCGTCCGTACCCGGAACCGGATCATCGCCGCCCTGCTGGTGCTCCTGTGTCTGGTTGCCATGTATGCGCTGTATCTGGACTTCCACTGCGTCCAGATCGGCTTCTGGCGGGGGTAACCCATGGCACGATACCCAAAATACTACGTCCGGCCTGACGGCCTCCATGAGACCATCCTCCGAATCAACGGCAAGCGTAAGGCCTTCCGGGGGAAGACCGACAAGGAGGTCTGGGAAAAGGTCAAGGCCTTCGACCGGGAGGCAGACCGCATCGAAACGGAAAAAGCCGCCGTATTTGAGAAAATCGCGGACGCATGGTGGGCGGAGATCGAACCGACCTTGGAGCACAATACCCAAAAAAGCTACCGTCCGGCGCTGGCTCGGGCCAAGAAGGAATTTGCCGGACGGCCCCCCGGCGAGATCACCGCGAAGGAGATCGACCAGTATATCAAGGACTTCTCCGCCACCCGCGCCCGGAAAACCGTGGTGACCCAGTTGCAGATCATCCGCCAGATCTTCCGAAAGGCCGAAGTGGATGGCGTTATAAGCTACAACCCCGCCAGCGCCGTGAAGCCGCCCCGGAACCTGACGCAAACCCACCGGGACGCGCCCCCTCCGGAGCAGATCGAACTCATAAAAAAAGGCGCAGGCCTCCCCTTCGGCCTGTTTGCCTGTCTCATTTACTACACCGGCTGCCGCCGGGGCGAGGCGCTGGCCCTCACCGGCGCCGACATTGATCGAAAGAAAAATCTTGTGCACATCAAAAAATCCGTGTATCATGTAGGCAACTCGCCCCACATCAAACAGCCGAAGTCTGACGCCGGATGCCGGGACGTTCCGCTTCTCCCGGCGCTGGCCCAGCTGCTCCCCAAAAAACTGGGGAAAGGCTACTTGTTCGCGGAGCCGGACGGCGGCCTCCTGACAAACGATCACTACACCGCGCTGTACGATGCGTACCGGGCCGCCAGCGGCGTCACCGTCACGGCGCACCAGATCCGGCACGGCTACGCCACCGCCCTGCTGGAAAGCGGCGTGGATCCCAAAACGGCGCAGGTGCTCCTTGGCCACGCCCAGCTGTCCACCACCATGGACATCTACACCCACGTCCGGGACGGCCAGCTGAAGGCCGCTGCGGAAAAGATGGAGAAAGGCTTCTGAACACATATTTTCCGGCTGAACACACTTCTGAACACAGAAACCAGCAGACCCTTGAAAACAGCCGGAAAGAATAGGGTTCAAATCCCTCCTTCCGCGCCAAATGAAAAACCGTTGGAATTGCTTGTAATGCTTGCAATTCCAACGGTTTTTCGCTGTTTTCAGCTGGCTGTTAGAGACGGATAGAACCGGTTATAAGGGGATGTGTGAACACAGTTCTGAACACAGTCAGCCTACTTCCCCGCTTTGACGATGCCGAAATAGTAGGCAGCCAGCTTGTCCCGAAAACCAGGACCGTCTTTGTCAAACAAAAATGCTTGCGCCATCTCGCCAAAAAAGCCAACGGTCTTGATCCCATAATGCAGCGCTACCTCGCTGTAGTCGGCGTACATCATATTTACGGTGATCCACCAGCACCACGGGGGTACCTGCTCTGGAGAGATCCCCATGCTGTCCGCCAAAGCGCTGGTCTGCTCAATAGGCCAGTGCGGGCCAGTGGTGCCGTCAGAGTTTTCCAACCCCGCCGCCCATTTTTCCGCTTCTGCCTTGGTAAAATCCATTTTCCAGCGGAGTAGCATGTCCCGTCTGGTCAAAGTTTTTTCCGCCGATGCGGTAAGGTTGAGCTGAGATCGGATCGCGTAAAGGATTGACAACCGCTCATAGTTTTTCCAACTGGACGGCTCCGCCTCCAACCGTTTGATCCACAAGGACAACTCCTGCTCATCGATCATGGGGCCGCACCCCCTTATCCCTCCACGGCGTCCATGCAGCGCTGGATTGCGCTGCGAATGGTATCATCATCAGCATCGTCCAGCATATCCCGGAGCTGACGGCGCATGGTTTCCCGGCCGTCGTCGCGGCTGTAATGACCTCGGACGTAATGCCGACGGGCATAGGAGCTGCCACGGCTGTAGCCGCGCAGGTCATCATCCAGATAGCGCCCGGAATAGCCGCGCTCGTCCATTGCCTCGATTTTGTCGATATTTTTGATGGTGTCCGTCAGCTTGTGGGCAATGTCCAGATCCCCGGCACCCAGCTCGCCCTTGCGGATCAGCTCGTCAAGCTCTTTGCAAAGCATATCCCGCAGTTCATACATAGATTTCATTCCCATTGTGTTCTCCTTTCTCAGCAAACTCTGGTAATGATAAGGTTCGCGTTTCTCACGTCAATGTCCTCGCCACTAACGTTGCGGATGGACAGCGACGCGCAGCAGCCCTTTGTAACGTCAACGTACTCGGACGCCGCCACGTTGAAAAATGCCCCCGCAACCGTGGGCGTCACCGTCGCAACGGAGGACGGGAGCGGCTCACCGTCAACCGCAATGGCAACGGAGATGGGGCCGGGGGTCCCGCCGGTGCTTACGGCAATATTGCCGATAAAGTCTACCTTATAGCGGACGCGGCACTGGGAGCAGTTACCACGGAGGTTAAACAGGCCGGAGCCTGCGCGGTGCGTCACAAGGCCCTTAGTGCAGGGGATCGGTGCCTCGGTAAAAAGCACGTTCTGGTTTGCCGCTACGGTCTGTGCGGCAATGGCAGTGTATTCAGGCATAAAAATCTCCTTTCATAAAATCAGCGGCAGGGCTACTGCCCCGCCGCTTTGTCATCAGTATCGGCACGGGGCCGAACATTTTGTTGGCGTCAACAAAACATTGCCAACAAAAAGCTACGCTATGCAGTTGTCAGCAGCCGCATCCGGCAAACTGGTTGCAGCAATAGGGGTTCTGCACCGTGTAGGCCGGAATAGGAGAGGGGCGCAGCTGGGACACCAGATAGCTGTTCTGCGCCGCCTGAGACGCGGCCAGCTTCAAGCCCTGGTTCTCGCTCTGGAGATCCTGCAGCTTGCTCTGGGTCAGGAAATCGAGGATCGCACGGCTGTTGCTGTTGGCGTTGTCGATGATGTCCCGGGTGGCGTTCTGCACCGTGTTCCGGGTATCGCAAGCCTGAGCGGCCATGTCATAGCGCACGCCCTCGATGCTGCGCTGGGTGTTGCAGCAGCACTCAGCGGCCTGCATCTGCATGGCAGTCAGCTGCTGCATGAGTGCCGCCTGCTGGTTAGCGCGGGAAAGCTCGGCCTGCCCGAAGCCGTTTGCCATTGCCATGTTGGTGTTGTTGATGAGCTGCGCCTGCTGGTAAAAACCGTTGCACAGGCCATCGTTCACGCCGTCAATTTTGCGCTCGACATTGGCAAAATCAGAGGTCAGCACGTAGCCATCCACCACGCCGCCATTGCCGTTATTGCCAAAGCCGTTGCCCCAGCCACCTGCGAAAATAAACAGGAACAGAACAATGAGCCACAGAGCGCCGTTATCGCCCCAGCCGAAGCCGCCGCTGCCGCCAGTATTGGTGGGGGCCACAGGCATTGTCAGCATGGGAGCGCCGTCAGAGGAAAGAGACATAGAAAAACTCCTTTCGATTTTTTATTATCAAATCGTGGCCACGATGTTGATTACTTTATAAGTCCTTGAAACTGCTTTGCCATTTCTTGTAACTGGTTCAACTGCCGCTGGCTCATTCTGCCGGACTGCAAAAGTTTCTCGACCTCCGCCTTCGGGTCCCCCTGAAAAGAGGACCGGAACTGGTTGAACTGCTTCATCATTTGCTGAAACCGGCCTATCGGCGTGTTCCCGCCGCCTAAAGCGTCAAAAAAGGGGTTAGCCATCAGCGTCAGCCTCCTTCACTTTCTTTTTACCCTTCATGCCGTCCACAACCGCCGCCAGCGCGTCAAATTCTTCCCGGGTGACAAACTTCACCGGGTCTGCCGTGGGCGCTGTACGGGGCGTTTCTGCGCGCTCTACAAGGTCGTAAATCTTGAGCGTCGGCTTGCCGCTCGCGTCGGACTGCTTAAGGTATACCGTCGGCGCGGAGCTGTCCCACAGCGCAACGGCAGAGTTGGGCGCGATGAGATACCCTCTCGCCTCCTGCTCGCCGCTGACCCACTGGACACCGTTCTGCGCCACCGGGTTTTGCGGGGCCTGCGGCATCTGGGGCGTCATGGGCTGCATCTGCTGCTGGCGCATCTGCATGAGGTTATCCGGCATAGGCGGTGCGTAATAGGGATTTTGCCATCCGTAAGGTGTGTAAGCCATTTTAGTCATCCTCCTTGACCCAGTAATACAAGATGTTCTCGTTGCTGCTGTCCCAGCTGTCCCAGATCATGCCGTCGCAGACGCAGACCACATGGCCGGACAGCGCCAGAATATAGGTGCCTTTTGGGTGATCCTCCGCAAATTGACCAACCGTGTAGCAGTCCGGGCAAGTATCCGGCACGATGTACCGCCGGTATCCGATGCTGCGGAGATACCTCCCCCAGCAAGCATTTGCAGACGGCATATCGCCGTCCAGATACCCTTGGATGCAGAGCCGTAAATAAATTTCGCCCCACTCCATCCCGGTTGCCTTAGAGATCGCCCGCACGGTGCAGTCCCCCACATTTTTCCCGCATGGATTGGGATTAAAGTGGCTATACATACTCCCTCCGATCATCGTAGAGCAGCTCGATCATGCGCACACAGCGTTCCAGCTCCGCCGGATCGGTCTGCGCAACAATATCTCGCGCCAACTCCGCCGGATACCCGCAGGCCAAAAGCCGCTCGTACATTGTGTGCGCCTCCTTTACACTTCTATGATACAAAAAATCCGGACAGCCAAACTGCCCGGAAACTGCCTGTATTCTGCCCTTAAACTGCCCAAAGAAAAGCCGTGTCCGAATCGGACACGGCTTTTTGTTTACCCCTGCATATCATCCGCGATCTTGGCGTAGGCACGCCGCCGGATCTTGGCCAATCCGTCCACGCTGACGTGGAGCAGCGCCGCCGCCTGTAGGCAGCTCTGGCCGTGGACGTCCACCGCCAGCACCGCCGTCTCCTCGTCAGGCGGCAGACCTACCAACCGGACGGCCTGCGCCGCCCGGGCCGGGGCCATGGATGACAACAGCGCCCGGATCTCTCGGTTTGTTTTTTCCATGGGTTATCCAGACTTGCAGAGCGCGGATTAACCGCGTGGATGTTGTTGCCATCTTCTGGCCCTCCTTTCAGATGTTTAGCCCGCCCAGTCGGCCTTGGCCTCTCTCACGTCGATATGACAAAAGCTGTTATAAACCCCCACGCCGCCCCAATCGGGCATCAGCGTCCGGGCGAAGGCTGCCACCGCTGCCGGAGTCTGGCCCTTGACAGAAATATCCGCCGCCATGCCATAGCAGTGCTGGCTGTGAGCCGCGCCGTTCACTTTGGCATTGTACTGCGGCGTGCGGTAAGCGCTGTGGATAACCACCGGAGCGCCGAAGTGGGCGCGGATGGTTTCCAGCACCATCACCAGCCGGGGAGCCACCAAAACAGCGTCAGACCCGTCTCCACACGCAAATTCCCGCACCTTAAAATGGGCAGAGAGCTGCTTGCCCCCGGAGGCGGCTTTGCTGTAAGCGTGGATTTCAACCATGGTTATCCCTCCAGATCTGATACAGCGCCCGCACCATATCGGCGCGGGTCACGGTTTCCCCGGCGTTGGCGTCCGTCAGCAGTCTGTGGGCCTTGCCCCATACGAGGGCTTGATCTTCGGGCTTGATCGCTGACCGCTCCCAAAACAGCAGCAGCGTGGGCACCTTCCGGGAGCTGGTGACCTTCCCGCCGGGGAAAATACCCTGCGTGGAGCCGCCGCCGTCCAGCATGAGTGCGTCCACCACGCCTAGCCCCAGCAGTTTGTTTTGAAGCTGCTCACGGGTCAGGCTGGCCTTGTCGCACCAAAGGCACACCTTGCCGTTGGGCATCCAGCCTACCGCCGTCCGGGCAGCAGGCCGGGCCACGTCGGCGGTCAGGCCCCGGTAGAGCTTGGACCCGGCCTTGAGGATGGGCACGCCGGACAAAAACGATCCGCCCCGGTCCGTCAGCATCTGCGGCTTGCCGTCACTGCCAATGGACACGCCCCAGTCCTGGTATTTGTCCCGGCTGATGACCTTGCCGTCGATCACGCACCAGCCAACTGGGACGAAGCGTCCGTTGAACAGATAGCCGTTGATAATGTGGGTGCAGCCGGTCTTGGCCTTGATCTGCGCCGGGGTCAGCTTGCCGGTGTTGTGGTAGATCTGCGCTTTTGCGCAGTCAAACGTATCAACCATGGCGCACGCGGGAAGCCCTGATGAAGTAACCGTCCTCGTCATAAGTCACCTCATAGGTGGCTCCGACGATCCGCTGGATCTGGACGGTGCCCGCCAGATCCTCCCGGCGACGGGTATCCAGCGTCTGAGGGAGCGCCTCCGGCTCGGTCGCGGCGGGGATGAAGCCCTCCCGCATTTCGTCCTCAGTCCAGTTGGCCACGCCGCCGTCGGGATTCAGGTGGAAGTTTGCTCCGGCATCCTTCAGCTCGGCGTTGATGGCCTCGATGGGCTTGCCGTTCTGTTTGCCTTCGGTGATGATGTTCTCGTAGATCTTGTTCATAATATGTCCCCTTTCAAATTTACGGTTGATTTTTCAACCGGTTTTAACTGTTTTTGTCCTCGGCCACTCGCTGGGTGCCGAAGTAAAAGCCGATGACCACCGTGAAGATGGTCAGGAACTCGCTGCCGCTGATGGTTTCCCGCAGGGCCAGCACCGCGAACACCACCGTCAGGGTGATGGTCACCAGAGACTTCACCGCAAGCAGATTCCCCAGCCGTTTCTTGATGTTCTCCATGTTTTTCTCCTTTCATCGATCGCTCACATGCTCCAGATCCTGGATCCTGTGATTGATTACCTTAATCTGTTCTTCGATCACCGGCACCCGCTGGGCGAAGCTGTTGTGCTCCCGCACCTCGCGGGTCAACTCGTCTAGTTTCGTATCGGTGATCGCTTGCTGTTTGCCGTTGGCGATGAGCACGCCCATCAGCGTCAGCCCTCCGGTAATGAGGGCGCAGACGATCGTCTCCGTCATAATACACTCCTTAAAAAGTTGCAGTTTTTAGGGTAATTCCGACTTGGTTTCGTGCAAGTCAAAAGTCCGACTTGGTTTCGTGCGAGCCCAAGATCTCCGCCGCTTCATCCTCGGTCAAAACGTTCTTTTTCACGGCGTTTCGGACCATCTCCGCACTCCACAGCCCCTGCCCGTACCAGAGTTTGATTTTCTCTTTCATCGCATCAGCCCTCCATCAGCGTGTCCGTCATCATGGCCGTATAGGTTACCTGCGCTTCCAGACGATCCATTGCGGTGGGCTGCGGAGGCGGTGCGACGTATGGATCTCCGATCCGGGCGCCTTCGTAGCCGGGAACCGCGCCGAACTCTTTCGCCGTGGCTTCATCCGCGCACACGATGACGTTCTCAATGATGCCGTCAGAATTCACAACACAGAAATTCATCATTTATACCTCCACATAATGCCTACCAGACCGGCAACGCCTTTTCCCGCTGTACCGGGGGATAGATTGCCAGCTTCGCCAGATAAAGTTGCCTGTGCGCCTCCGCCACCGGCGCCAGGTTTCGTTCCGTCTGTTTTGTACGGCATACCCAATTCCTCGCCATGCCCCCCGCCGGGTAAACCGCCCGCTGCAGGCTTTACCGGGTTTCCACCTTCTGTAATATAGGCGCCTCCACCACCGCCAGATCCGCCTACTTGCGTCGGCGGGTACAAAAAACCAGATGTATCGCTGCCGGCCGTTGCGGCAATTGGATTATCAATTTGGGAACTATACGTATATTTTGCACCTTTACCTCCGGGGACACCGGCAGGGGTAGAGGCTTCCCCAATCTTGGAAACGCCTCCAACCGCTCCGACAACCAACGAAATGGCATCCGGATAGGTGTACGGTTGTTTTCCCAAGTTTAAAACGCCACCTGCTTTTCCGCCATCTCCGCCTGCGGCAGAATACGTACCACGTTTCTGAGATCCGGTACCAGGTTTCCCGTTTTCCCCGCCGCCGATGGCGGAGGCATCATATTCCGAAACGTCGGGGGAGAACTTCACTGTTTTACTTGCGGAAAACGTTGCTTTCGTTGCGGAACCGCGTTTACAAATAATTTCTGCTACGTTGACGATCTTTTCTTTCGGCGTCAGCGTTACGCTGGCGGTGCCTGTTAAATCTAAAAAAGCAGATATATCGGCAGTGATTGTCGCCGGAGAACTTGTGGAAAAACCGAAACCTGCACCGTTTTCATCGGTGACAACAGCGCTTCCCGCAGCGGTTACAATGCCGGAAAGCGAAATGCCGGACATAGGCCGTCCTCCGGGAGATTTCAGCGTTACGGAAATCGCATACTTTCCGGCAGGCAGTGCCAGCGCCAGAAACGCGTCATCCGGGACTGCCTTACTGGTCAGCCCCAAAATCGCCGCCGTTGTATCTTTCAGCAGCGACGCCTTATTCAGCGGCGTGCCCTCCTGCGTCGGCTGGTCAGCGCGGACCAGGTCAAAGGTGTTTTCTTGCCCGGCCACCGGTGTCATTTTCACCCGCCCGGGATAGAGAGGGACTCTATCTTGCATACCGTTCTCCTTTCAAACCTCTCCGGCGTACAGCTCGCCGGAGAAGTACCACGATTTTTCAATGTTCGTGACCAGCCGATCCAGATCCACTAGGATCTGCTCGATATTGTTAGCCCGGATGTAATTCAGCTGTCGGATTGTGTCCGGTGTCTCCGGCGTGGACTGCATGACCGCGATCTGCCGCCGCAGGGTGGCGATGTTCTGCCGGTACGTTTCCATCTGGCTGGCCGTGGGCGTGTCCGATTCGGACCAGCCCTTTTTGACGCTTACCGGGCAATCGTAGCCCAGTTTTTGGAACCGTCCCGCCACATACTCCACCGCCGCGCCTACCCGGTTGAGATCCGTGGCGTTGTAAAAGCCCTTCGCAGTCTTGTTCGCCACATCTTCCGCCGTCCGGTCCGTAATGAGGGTCAGCAGGCCGTAGTAGAGGGTCAGCTCAAAATTAGAGCTTGTCCCCGCCGCGTTGACGGCGGTGAGTGCGACGGCATAGGTATCATCCGCCGCACGGTCCACCGTTGCCGTCCACGCCCCCTCGATCAGCGTCCATGTGTAGGCCGTCCCGTTGACGGTGCCCGTCACATAGATGATCTCAGCGGGCAGCGTGACGCTTAAAACCTGCGTACTCATACGATCTCCACCGCGATCACCATCGTCTTGCCCGCATCAACCGGGTTAGGCGTGATGGTGGCCGACTTGATCACCGGCACGGAGGTGTCCAGCGTCACCGTCCGGGAGATCGTGGTCTTCTGGCCCGCCGCGTCGGTGGCAGTCACCACAATGGTGTTGCTGCCCTCCCGCAGCGTCACCGACTTGGTAAAGCTGCCGTTGGCGGCCACCGTCACCGCGCCCTGATCCACGCCGTTGAGGGTGATCGTGATGGTCACGGGGCTGCTGGTGGCATCGTTGGTGGTGCCCGCCACCGTCTGGGAGGCGGATGCCGTGATAAGCCCCGCCACGGGAGCCGTAAGGTTGAGGGTGGGCGGTACGGTATCCACCTTGTAGGTGGTGGCCTTCTGCGCCGCCGCGTTGCCGTCATGGTCCTTGCAGTCCACCGTGACGGTGTGACTGCCGTCCTTGAGGGCCGTGGCCGGTGTGTACGTCATTTGGTAGCCGTTTGCAATGGCAGTGGAGGTGATGGCAGAGGACGCCACCGCCGCGCCGTCCTGCTTGACCACCAGCGTGGACAGATCCACGCCGGAGCCGTCCGCCTCGTCCACAACGGTGAATACCACCGGTTGCTTGCTGTTGCTGACGTATGCCCCGGTGGACGGCGAGATGATGGTGATGACCGGTGCGACCCGCTCGCGCACTACCAGCTTTAGCCCCGCCATGGTGGAGGCGTCCGCCGTGCCGACCGTCCCGGCCTCGTTGGTGGCCTTCACCTGTACGTTGTAGTATCCGCCGGGCTGGTTGAAGGACGTTTTCCCCGGCGCTGTGATGGTGGCCTCGTATTTCCCCGTCCCGCTGTTGAGGGTTAGAGTGTACATTTGGCCGTTGATAATTGCCTGTACTGTTTTAATCGCCATGTTAAACCTCCCCGGCGTAGATCTCGCCGGAATACCAAATCTCCGGCTCTAAAACAATGGTTTCCTCTGTGACTGTGACCGTCAGTTTCGTTTTTGCGTTGATGTCAACAGGGTTTGGCGTAAAGCTCACTGATGTGATTTTAGGGAGTAGCATTGTGTAGTCACTCATGCGCCCTCCTTATCCCAGTAGACCACTACGCAGCCGTTAGCACCGGCCGCGCCGGAAGTACCAGCCCCAGGTTCTGCATCTATGACCCACCGGCTACCAGCGGGGCTTCCGTCCGGGTGATATTGCTTTTCCTTGTGCCGCCGCCCCTGTTCCCCGCCCTTGCCTCCGGCTCCGCCGTCTCCGGTTCCGGGCCTTGGCTTCGCCACGCCCGTCCGGGCGAAGCTGTCGCCGCTGGCAACGTCTGTGTAGCCGTTTTCATAGCGCTTGCCGTTAGCGGAGGAGTACGCGCCGAAGGTGGTGTCCGTCCCGAAGGCCACCGGGAACTCCTGACCCTCGTTGATGTTGATGGTTCCGGCCCACACCAAACCGCCTAAGCCGTCCACGCCGTCCGCACCGGCGTTTTCAAAATTGCCGTCCGCGCCCTTGGTGCCGTCTCCGCCTTTTCCCACAACGATGACCCGCAGAGATCTCTTCCCCGCCGGGGCCTTCCATGTGCCGGGCTGGGTGATGACCTCGCGCCCCTGATACAGGAAGCTGCCGTCCGCCTGTAGCAGTTGGCTCTGGCAGCCCTGCATGACGCCGCCCGAAAACTGAAACGTCTGCATGGTCAGCCGCGCCGTGGTGGCCTGACTCTCGTCCAGCCACACCGTCTCCACGTCTCCGATCTCGGAAGACGGATCGCCCCGGCCCGTCAGAGCCAGCACGTTGCCGCCGTAGGTGGAGAGGATCAGCCGCGCCGCCGCCAGCGCCTGCGCCTCGGTCTTGATAAACGGATTGTCAATGCTCACCGTCTCGCTGGAGGATGTGGCATTGCCGGACACGATGTATTTCGTATCCGCCCCATCGTTGAGGGTGAAGATCAGCGCCGCCACGTCCCCGTTGGCCTTCATAACCGGGTAGCCGTTGAGGTTGTCCAGTGTCACCCGGTTCCCCTCGCTCCACAGCGGCTCGGCGGTCAGGTCTCCGGTGGAGGCGTCCGCACGGGGCCATGTCCCCGTGGCCTGACACACCCAGCGGAGGATATCGCCGCACGATTTCCCTTGCAGATCGTCCGCCGTGCGCACCGTTACCGGCAGCGCCGTGTAGTTGGGGTCCACGTGCCACCGATCCTGGAAGTTGACGCCCAGCTGCGCCGCCAGAGCGCCGATCCACCCGCCAAGCGTAGTGGGGAGCGTGGCAGGTGCCAGAAATTCCCGGTTTGCCAGCAGGCCGATGATGTCCACCAGATTCCACTGCATCGTCAGACCGTTGTCGCCGGTTTTCCAGCCACCGGAATACTGGTAGAAGATCCCCAGCCGCTTGTACTCGTCCGTTCCGTCCGCCAGCCGAACGCCCAGAGAGACGTCAATCCCCTGCCGCTCCTCAATGGATTGAAACAGTCCGTTTTTGCTTCGCGGCTCAAACCGCCGGGACAGGTTATCGATCTTGAGGGTACACGTGCCGTATGGCAGCGCCGTGTCCGCGATATTGCCCTGCTGCTTCACGTTGAACTCCGCGATCATTCCGCCGTCCCACTCCTCGTATACGCCGGGGACGATCTCCACCACCCGCATCCGCCGCCCGGGGCGGGACCATTTGGTCACTGTCACCCGGATGGCGTCCGGATTGTTGGCCGTAAAGCCCTCCAGCGCCACGCTGGCCGCTGTGTTCCCGGTGTACGTCCGCGTGTGGTACGCCGTGCCGCCCTGCTTGACCTCCACCGTGAAATCCTCTGGAAGCCCGTCATAGTCATTGTCCGGGAAATACACGGAGCACGCCTGCAAAACAGACACGCCGGAGAATTGCAGTTCCACCCACGGCGGCGTGGAAAACGTCCCGTCCGCGCTGGAAAGCACGTTGCCGATGTAACCCATCTGGCCCGCCGTCTGAGTGGGATCGTCCGGGAGAAGGTCCCACGTCCCATCCAGCGCCCACCGGTCACGCTCTAACGTTGCGTATTTGGTGGGATTGCCAAAAACCTTATCGTGAAGCTGCTCCGGCTTGCTCCACGGGATCTGCCCGGAGGTCTCCCCGACACCGAACACAATGTCCGGTGAAATGATGTCAATGACCGCCCGCAGCAGCACCCGCCGCGCGTCTCCCGTGATCGCCGCATGATACGCCTGCCCGCTTTTAATCATGCGGCGTCACCTCCCGCAGCGTGAAGCCTACATTGTGCCACAACCCTACGCCATTCCGGGAGAAGGCGTAGGTGGGCTGTGTCATGGACTCGACCAAAAACGTGCCGGCAACCATGGTGTCAGAATCATCCGGCAGATACACCACCGGGAACGCCTTGCCGGAGCGCAGCACTGCTGCCAGCTGCCGCCAGAGGGCGTTGCCCATGTAATCGTAACTCCATGAGATCATCTGCACATGGCCCCGGACTTCCTGTACCGTCCGGCCGGAGATCATCTGCACATTAACAGACAATTCCCCGGGATAGCATTGATACTTGTCCCTGCTGGTTTCCGGCAGATAAATGCCGTTGATAATCAACTGTGTCATGCCGTTGCCACCTCCGGGTTGCTTCTGGCCGCGTCCCGCAGATCAGGCAGAAGCCAGCTGGCGATCTGCTGGCCGTTTTGCAGGATGAGGTTGATCGTATAGCTGCCGCCGGGGCTTCCGGCGCTCTGTGCCGCAAGTCCGTTCACCATCCCAGCCGCCGCATTGTAGACGGTGTCCACCGTCGGCGTGGGGATGGCGTCCTGGATCCCGGCGGTGACGCTCTGCATCTGCTTTTCAAAGCCCTGCCCCAGACCCAGCGCCATATTCTGGCCGATCCCGGCAAACACCCGGGAGGGCGAGTGGATGCCAAGCACGCCCTTGACGCCGTCCACGAGGCCGCCGACAAAGCCGGAGACCTTTTCTCCGATCCAGCTGGCCATAGCCTTAATGCCTTCCCACAGCCCCCGGACGATGTCCTTGCCGACCTCGATGATGTCCGGAAGGGAATCCAAAAAGGTACTGATGATGGTATCTACCAGCGCCAGCGTGCCCCGGAGCAGTTCCGGCAGATTTTGAGCCAGCCCCTTTACCAGAGATACGATCAACTGGATGCCCAGCTTCAGCACTTCCGGAAGCTTTTCCGTAGCATAGGCCACAAACCTTGTGATCATGTCCGGACCCTGCTCCCTTACGGTTTCTGCAATGTTTTTCACTACGGACTCAATGACCGGCAGCACGTTTTTCGCCACGTTTCCGGCGCTCTGGATCAGTTCCTCGGTCAGAGCGCCGATATCGGCGTTCTGATCGCCCAAACCCGTGACAAAATTCTGATATGCCGCCTTCATAGAGCTGATAGAGCCCTCCACGGTGGTGGATGCCTCCAGTGCCGTGGTGCCGGTGATCCCCATTTCCGTCTGGACCGTGTGGATGGCGTCCACAATATCCGCGTAGCTCTCAATGCTGTAATTGGTGTAGTTGCCCTGAGCGGCATTCAAGGCGTTGGCATCGTCGATCAGCCGCTGCATTTCCTCCTTCGTGCCGCCATATCCCAGTTTCAGGTTGTCCAGCATGGTATAGTTTTGCTTGGCAAAGCCCTGATAGGCGTTCTGGATGGACTGCATGTCCGTGCCCATCTTGTTGGCGTTGTCCGACATATCCGTGAGCGCCAGATCCGCCTTTTTAGCCGCGGCCTCCGTGTCATTGCCCATGGACTGGAGCAGGGACGCGGAGAAGCTGGTCACCGTTTCCATATAGGCGTTGGCGGAAAGGCCCGCCGTTTTGTAGGCGTTCTCCGCGTTTTTGATCACCGTGTCGGCAGAGCTGCCAAACAGTGTTTCCACGCCGCCCACCAGCTGCTCATACTCACCGTACCCCTCAATAGCGCCGCTGATGAGAGACTTGATCCCGCTGGCTACTGCCTTGATGCCGGACACGATAGCGCTGCCCAGCAGATTTGCTTTCAGCACATCGCCAAAAACGCTGGTTTTCTGTCCAGCGCCGTCCATGGCGTCGCCTACGCCCTCCACGCCGGTCTCCAGCTCGTTGAGCTGCTTTTTCGTGCGGTTTACATCGGTGGTGGCGTTGTTCAGCGCCTGCTGCCACCGCTGTACCTCACTGCTGTTTTCAGAGTAGTTGGCCTTGGCGTAGTCCAGTGCCTTCTGCACCTCGCCCAGGCGCTGCTGCTGGACTTCCAACTGCCGGTTCAGCACGTCGGACTGCGCCGCCAGCTTTTTCTGGCTGTCGTTGTCAACGTCAAAAGCGGAGGTCACCGCCTTCATCTCCGTACCAAGAGTTTTAAGCTGCTGTCCCATGGTTCGGAGGGATTCTCTAAATTCCTTTTCGCCGTCAATGCCGATTTTCGGGCCAATATCGACCGCCATCGTCTCACCTCACATTTGGGATAATTTCGTCATCTGTCAAAGCGTGCTTGGGGGCAAAACCCTCCCGCTTGATCTGCTCAATGGCGATATAGTCCAGCAGCTCTCCAAACGGCACATCCAGCGCCTCGGTGTAGGTCAGGCCGACGGCCATTCCATACCACAAAAACCACTCCGGCGCTAAGGGGCCGTCGGAGTGGTTTCCGCGTTTTTTCCGGGGTCCGCCTCCACGTGAGTCTCTCTGCCGGAGACTACAGCCTCCGTGATTTTTGTCCGGAGCTGGCCGAAGTCATTCAGATCCATCACGTCCAGCAGCTCATCCGCTGTCAGAGGCGGCTCGGTTTCCAGCCCGTTTATTTTGGCATACCGGGCGCCGCCGTCCATCATGGTCGCCAGCAGCCATACCGCCTCATCCAGCGCCTTGAGCGGGTCATCGGCTGAAAGCGCCGTGTCAATGTGCTCCACGCCGCCGTAGCGTTCCGTTACTGCCCGGACCACCCGTGCGGAAAAGCACAGCAGGTGCGCCTTTCCGCCGATCTCGATACTGGCCGTTCTCATGCGGCGATCCCCAGCCGCGCCTTGATATAAGCCTCAGCCTGGGCCTCCGAAGTAAAGGTGGCTTCCTTTTTCCAGACGTGGGTGGCGGAATCATCCCGCATGATAGTGCCGGTCAGCTCCGGGGTCTGCCACTCGATAGACTCGCCCTGCGTGGTGGCCGCGTCCTCTGGCACAGAAAACATGACCTTCGGCAGCACCACGCCCCGCCACATATACGCGCCGTTGACCTTCTTTTTGATGATGAAACCTACGCCCAGATACGGGGTCACCTGCCCATCATCATAGACCAGCTCCTTTACGGAGGTATCCGTCACGCCATCGATCCCGGTGATGGCCTGCTCCGTAAGGCCCAGAATGGCCTTGCTGACCTCCTGACTCAGATCGGTAGTAGACAGGGTCAGGGTGCCGTTGGCAAAGCGACGATCTGTTTCCGCCAGTCCGTTGTCGCCATAGAGGTTGTTGTCCTCCGTAGTCTCAATGGAGATATTGGCCTCTGTGGCCTTGCCCATTACCGCACCGTCAGAATAGCTCACCACGCCGCCGGCTTCGGCATAGATGGCGTAATACGGCTTGCTCAAACCAATGGTTGCCATATGCGATCCTTTCTCGCGGTCCGATTCGGACACGCGCTCACTTCATAATTTTGTTGATCTCGCTCTCCGCCCGCTTCTGCATAGCGGTAAGCGCCTGCTTTTTCACCCGGCTCACAGCCTTGCCTACAAAACGGTTTTTGCTCATCCAACTGGTACCGCTTTCAATGGCCCGGGCAACCATTTGATTCGGTTGCCCCTGGGGCCAGCGCTTGGAGCGGATGTTGTTATACCCGTCAAAACCGATTTTGACGTTATACATTCCGTCATTGTCCTTCTGCATGGATGTGATACCGAGGGTCCCCAGCAGCGCAGCCTTTTGCGTTTTCTTGGGTCCGCGGACTGGATTCTCCTGCGTGCCCCAGCCCTCGTCTGTGGGAACAGTCTGCAATTCTGCCCGGATGGCGTCGGCCACTACTTTTGCTCCGTCATGGATGGCAGGGCCGCAGACCTTTTCCACGGCTTCCTTTTCCAGCCGGGTGAGCTTCAGCATATATTCTTCGCCGCTTTTAAACGTAATGGTTGCCATCAGGGCACCTCCCACACCCACTCGTAGTGGATGAAACCGGTGTCCGCCTCGTACTGGACGGAGTTTAGCGTCCAGGAAATCCCATGGACGCTGAAGCTTTCGCCCAGCTGCTCAACCCAGGGATCAAATTCGGACTTGGTAAACAGATCCGTGGTGCCGGTGACGGCGGTCTCCCCGTGGCCGTTGTCTCCGGGAAGATCATGGCTGCCGTCCTCCTGCCACACAAAATAACGGTCGGATTTGAGGCGGGCGGCGTGGCTCACCGCGTCCGTCACCGCCCGGTGGGCGGCGATCACTCGCTCATACCAGGTGATCATGTGGCACCTCGTATTTCTGCTCGATCCGCAACAGCGTCAGATCCATGCTTTCCGGGAAAACATCGGTGGTGGCCTGCACCAGATCAATGCGGTACTGCTTGCCGTCCTCCGTTACCGCCACATCCTGACTGCTTACGCCTGGGACCCGTGGGACCCGCAGAACCCGCTCGATCTGAGCCTGATTTTGCCGCCCCTCGTAATACCGCTGGATGCCAAGACGCCGCTCCTCGTACCGCAAAGCGGCCTTAAATGTCAGACCCTCCACAGGCTTGTAGCCCGGTTCCGCTGTGTCTGCAATGGAATAGACCTTGACCAGCCCATCAGAAAAGGTTTGCGTTACTCCGCTGTCACGGCGGGGGCGATATGGCGTTTTCCACGGCATACGCGCTCACCCGCCTTTCGCTCTGCATACTCAAAATGAGAGATTGATAGTTGTTTTCAAACACGTCCAGGGCGCTGTCTCTGGCGTAGCGGACGTATTCCATCAGCAGCGTCCGGGCGTCTCCATCCGCTGTATAGTCCTGCGGGCTTCCGGCCTTCTTGTCCAGGTACCCCATCCCGGAGGCGATGAGCCCGGATACTTTGGTATCCGTGGCCTCATCGCTCCAGGTGATGTTCAGGTAGTTCTCCACATCGGACAGCAGGCCGGGCGGCAGGCTGTTCCGATCCGCCATCAGCTCTTGGTGACGGTGACCGTGTAGGTCTTCTTGGCGGTGCCGTTAGCGGCGGTGACGTTGACCTTCACCGTGTTGTTGCCGGTCTGCCAGGTGGCAGCGCTGCCGTTGTCGATCTTGCGGTTGTTCACCAGCACCTCGATCTCCGCGCCTGCGTCAGAGGGGACGGCGGTCACGGTGTTGGTGGCGTTGGTAGTCTCCGTTGTATAGGTCACGGTGCTGGAGGCGAAAACGGGGGACAGGGCCTGAGAGCCGATAGACAGGGCGCTCAGAGTGGCGTCATCAGAGGGCGCGGTTTCCGTCACCTGCGTCACCTTCCAAGTGGCGGGCTTCAGGTCGGAAATATCCAGCAGCAGGAATGCGTTGTTGTCCAGAGGCATACCGTTGGCGTAACCCTTGATAAGGTATACCCGCTCATCTTCCAGGAAATGGTAGTGGTCGCTGTACTCAATGCGGCCGTTGGGTGCGGTGCCTGCCATAGCCAGATACCGGTTAGAGAGGCCGATCACTGCCTTGCCCCGGCTCAGTGCGGGGGTCTGAATAATGGTCATGGGGTAGGGCATCACATCGTTGCGATAGGTGCCGTCGGGGGCCATCAGCGTAGTGGCGGGCATTACCGTCTGGTAATAGTCCTGCGGGTTCACCAGCAGCAGAACGTTTTCCACACGGCGGGCCTTGCCGTTGGGGTCTGCCGCCAGCAGAGAGATCAGTCTGCCCACGGTGGCGGGGCTGAGATCCCGAACCTTCACGGTGGCCTTCTCGGGATAGGCGTTGCCGGAACGCACCACGTTGTCGCCTACCTGACGGGTCATGCCGATAGGCTTCTTGTCACCGTCACCGGTCACGATGCCCGCCTCCATGCCGTTGGCGAATGCCTCGTACAGCACTTCGCGCACATAGCGGTCCAGCCACTCGGGACCAAGATCCAGCATGGCCTTGCACACCGGCAGGAATGCGGAGAGCTTCAGCAGCTGGGCGGGGATCTTCTTAAAGCCGGAGGTCAGCTCCTTGACGATGTCGTCGCAGAGATCGCCCCACGCCGCCTCCTCGTGGCCGTTGGTGTTCACCATGATCTCTACGGCGCCGCCGGTGGCCCGGAAATTGATGCGGCTCAGCAGGGGGTGATTGGTCTGGAGATCCTCAAAAACGGAGTCGATCACCGTCTTGGGCAGCACAGCGTCCATGCCGGTCACGGCCTGCCGGGGATCAATGGCCTTCATGGCCTCGCCCAGCTTCTGGTAGTAGGCGTGCTCCTCGCCGGTAAGCTGGTGGACGCCCCGGGCCGTCAGGATACGGCTGTCCATTTCCTGACGCAGGTCGGCAAGCTGCTGCTCATATTCCTGCTTCACGTCCAGGCCCACACGCTGGAGCATTTCGTCAAAGGCCGCCTGGAAACCGGCAGGGTCATTGTCGGCAACGGCCTTCTGGATGAGGGTGCGGAGCTCCTCGCGGCTCCGGATGTCATTGTTCTGCATAATGTTCTCCTTTCATTTTCAGCCAAACAGGCTCATAATACGGTTTTTCTGCTGGGGTTCGGGCTGAGGCTCCGGGTCTTTCGGGTCAGAGGCGCAGGGCGGTTTATGAACAGTGTCCGCCGCCAACTGCCGAAGCTGAGCGGCAAGACTTTTCTGCACGGTGATCCGCTGCTCCAAAGTCAGGTTGGCCTTTTGCAGCAGAGCCGCAGCTTGGGTCATGTCCGCGTCCTTTTCCGCGTAGCGGTCGGCCAATCCCAGTTCCATGCACTGCTCCGCCGTCAGCCAGGTCTCCGCGTCATACATTTCCTTCAGGGTATCCGGGTCCAGCTTGTCACCGGCCTTTTGGAGATAGGCTTCCATCCCCGCCTGATTGATGGTGTCCAGATTGTCTGCGGCCTTTCGCAGCTCAGCCGCGTTTCCGTAAACACCCATGCTCATGTTGTGGATCATCATGAGGGCGTTGCGCGGCATCACCACCGTGTCGCCGGCCATTGCGATGACCGAGGCGATGGAACAGGCAAAGCCGTCCACATACACCGTCTTGTGGGCGCTGTGCCGCTTGAGCTGGTTGTAGATGGCCGTGCCCTCAAATACACTGCCGCCGTAGCTGTTGATGTACACGGCGATCTCCGTCGCCTCCGGATGCTCCGCCAGCGCGTCCCGGAAGGCGTTGGCGCTGGTCTCGCTCTGGATCGTCTCGTCGGTCCACCAGTCATAGCTGTCGCCCTCCACATCTCCGTAGATATAAAGCTCCAGTGTCTTGGCGTCCTCCGCCCGCTGCTTTAGCGCCCACATCCTCCGGTCCTTCTGCTTGGGATTACTCATTCCCGCTGTCTCCTTTCTGTGCATTCATCTGCTGCGCGGCTTCTTGGATCCGCGCGATGTTCAAAGTCAAAAAGTGCTCGTCGGCCCACGGCTCGTTGATGGTGGCCTGGTTGGCCGCCCGCAGCACATCGTTGATCGAGAAGGCGCCGCTGCCCACCAGCTTTTCCACATTGGCCGCGTTGGCAAACATGTCAAAGTGGAGAATAGCGGAGGAATCGACCCGGACAAAGTTGCCCTGCTTCCAACCGCCAAAGCCGTACCGCTTTCGGGTGATCTCTTCCTGGAGCTGGTCGCAGATGGGGTCAATACACTGGGTCAGAAAGCGGGTGTTGGCGTCCGCTGTGCCCTGAACGGTACCGTTCACCAGCACAGCGGGGATCAGAAAGCCCCGGGCGGTAAAATCGAAAATGTCCTCGATCAGGTTCCGCACGTCCCGGCTGTCGCCCATTTTGCCATCGCCAGACTTGTTAACCTGCTGATAGTCGTAGCCGTCAAACTCCGGGAGCACCGCCGCGCCGCTGCCAAAAAACGGTTTGATCTGCTGCTCGATGATCTTGGCGAAATTCTGCTCAAAATCCTGCGTGCCGGATGCGATCTGATTAACGTGGACTTTCCAGTGCTGCCCTCGTTCCCACTGGTAGCGGCTCATAGCCGCCGCCACCAGCCGCATGTAGGACCGGCACAGTCCGTCCACCACCGGGCGCATGGCATTGTGGTGGAGCTTTAAATGCAGCACCTCGTTTTCCCGGAAGGTTTTTTCATAGGCGGTGTCGCCCACCGTCACGTTAACGTACTCATTCATCCGCATCGGCCAGAAGGTGTTCTGCTGCCAGCTGTCCGCCACCATCACCGCGTCCATGCCGTCCCGCCGCTTACTGGAGATCACCAGCGCTTCATTGTCCAAAAACAGCTTGGCGATCAGTTTATGCCAGAAGGCGGAGCTGTTCTGGTTCACGTTGGGCTCCACATTCCACAGGTAATACTCCTGCTCCTGGATCTCCTCCCGCCCCCGGAAGGTCTTTACCTCGCAGCGCCCAACGGCGTTTGCCACCATGTTCACGCAGGTCCAGAAGGAAAGCTGCCGCGCCTGGAAGTCTTCGGCCGCCGCCAGCAGTTCTTGGCAGGATACCTCCGCCGTGGCGGTTCGTCCGCCCTTTCCCGCCAGCCATTCAAAAAATCTCAATCCCATAGTTCAGCCTTTCTCCGGTCCGATTCGGACCGTTATAGTCTGATGGCCCCCATTAGCGGGGCCGCCAGCGGAGCGCCGGTGCCCAGCAATGGTTCAATCGTCATACTGGCCACCAATGCCATAAAGGGGTCTGTCTTTCGGCTTTTTGCCTCGATTTTGGCGTAGATAAAGTTTCCGGTATCGACCCCCTGCTTCCGTGAGCTGCGGACCCGCTTGGTGTTGTTCACGCCCCATCGCAGGTGCGGCTGATCTCCCCAGTAAAACAGCTCCCGGTCAAAGCATTCCTGGATCACCGGCTCCACCTGCATAATGTCCGAGGGCCGCACCAGCTTTACCCGGCTTTTATCCGCCGCGTCAAAGCCAATGGCGCGCATACTTTCGGAAACCAGCGTCCACCGGTAGTGGTCCATTGCCAGTGCCTTGATGTTGTAGCATCTGGCAGCATCCTGGATGTATGCCGCGATCAGATCAGGGCTGATGCTCACATCATCTACCGCCGTCAGGTGTCCTTCCTTTGCCCACGTCTGCCACGGGGCCTTGATCCGCGGCAGGGTTTTGGATTGCAGGCAAACCCATGCATGGTTGATGTCAAACCGGTCTGCGCCTCGCCGAAAATGGAGGTTGACTGCCGCCCAGTCGCTCAGCTCCGCGTAGTCCAGGCCCACCGTGCAGGTCCAGCCACGCAGATCAGGCTGTGGCTTATTGGTCTTGAGGATCTTTTCATAGTCCGTCACGCTGATCTCCTGAAATCCGGCCCGCAAGCCCATCCGCTTTGTCAGGAAATCGCCGTTTTGCTCCGGGTGCTCCACCCAGTCCCGGTATTCGTCCGCCGTCTCCTGAAACAGATCCGGCAGATAAAACAGGGATGGATTTGCCATGTACCAGTTTTCCGGATCATGGATTTGCTCCCGGGCCTCTAGGCAGCAGATAAAGGGCAGAAAGCCGTTGTCTGGCTCGTTTTCAAATAAGATCCGTCGTCCTCTGGCCAGATAGTCATCCAAAGGCCCGTCATTGACTTCGCCGTTGGAGGTAAAGATCCCCACGCGGGGCTGAGCTACCTTGCCCTGGCCGGTAATAAACACCTTGATGTTGTTGTAGTTTTCAAACTGGTGGACTTCGTTAAAGATCACCATGCCGGAGCGCATACCGTCCCGCCCCTTGGGGTTGTTGGTGCGGCCCTTGACCACGCCCCGGTTTTTACGGCCCTGCACCAGTTCCTTTGTGTGGTAGTAAAACCGCTTCAGTTTTGCTTCGTTTTTGGGAAGTTCCAGCGTGTTCACCAGATCCAGCACCGGCGTCATGGCCTGTTCCTCGTTATTAGCGCAAATATCTACGTTGTAGCTGCCCACCGGGTTGTAGGGAGAGGTAGCGCACATGGAGATAAATGCGATAAAACCGTCCTTTCCCGCGCCACGGCCAACCATGGAAAACAGGGTCTTCCACCGGGGCCGCCCGTCAGCGGTGTAGGTGCACATCCAAAGCGCCGTCAGAAATCGCTCCCACAGGAAAAGATCTTTATACGGAAAATAGCGAGAAAGACTCAAATACCGCCGAAGCTGCTCTGTATCCACCCGCAGATCTTCTGTCTCAAAGCACTGCCGGATATGCGCCGCCAGGGCGTGCTGCTCCGGGCAGGCTCGGGGCTTGTCCGCCTCCACCGCCTCCAGATACGCCGCGACCTCCGGCGGCAGTTTACAGCTCATCGTCCATGCCTCCCGGCACGTCCGACTTTGTGGCGGCGTCCTTAAAGCCCAGTGCCGTCCATACGGCCAGCATTTGCCGGGCCACCTGAATTTCCAGAGACACGCTGCGGTTTTCCGTAATGCGGCCCCGATCATCCATCACGGAAAGGCCGCGTTCAGCCACATCCGTCTGCAATTCCTGCCGCCGCACCCAAAAGTCCAGATACTCGTCCACCTTGTCGGTGTATGCTTTTTCCAAAAGGCCTCTGGCTTCCAGATTATCCAGCATGGACTTTTTCAGTTCCCGGTACTGCTTGGTTTTTCTCCAGTCCTTTGCCTGCTCCATAAGGCTCCTCCTTTCCCGCTTCTTTCCGTCCGGCGCACACGGCGGCTCTCGCATAGCAGCCAGAGCCGCCGACAGGAGGATAAACCCGCTGCGGCGCAAGCGCCGCCGTGCACACCGGAAGCATGTGTCCGAATCGGACCGTGCCGCCCCACCGCGTCTACATCAATACCCCGCGCATCAAGCGCAGGCCTTCGGCGCAGGCAGGGCGGCAGCTCCGGCTCATGACCCGGCCTCCGTGGTAGGGCACGGAGACCGGAAGGGAAGAAAGAGTGAAGCCGGCACAGGGGCCGGGTCACAAACCGGATCGTGTTTTTCCATCAGCCAAAATCAGCTTTGCCTTCGCCCTGCAAGTTGGGCTTAGCAGATTGGGTGGATCAAAGACCAGCGGTAGCTTTCTCAGCCCAAATCAGATCTGGCCATACAAAACTTTGCCGGGTCTTGCTGGATCCAGTTGGACGCTTTTGGCAGCCGGATCTGCTTCTGTGCCCTTGAGCTCGGCAGCATGTGTCCAAATCAAACCATCCACTGCTTCTGTGCCCTTGCACCCGGCAGGATCATTGCCGCGCCCGCGCCGCCCGCGCGTCACGGCGCCGCGCACGCCCGTTGGTCCCTCTTTTGTCCTGGACCCACCCGATTAGCAGCGAACGGGGTAAAGCCGTTTTTCTCGATGGGGGGTTAATCCCATCGCTCAGCGGTGATTGGCAAGGCCTTAGGCTGAAATTGTCGCTGGCTCTCTGGGTGCTCCTGCTCGTGACATTGCTTGCACAGCGTCTCGAGCTGACGTTGGCCCGTATCTGGATCAAACACGCTCAAAGCCAGGTCAGGCCGCTGCCGAAGGTGCTTGACGTGATGCACGATGTACCCCTTGCGGTAACGCCCCGCCGCCTTGCAGTGCTGACACTCGTACCGATCCAGCCGGAGGACTTCCAGCCGGAGCGCCCGCCACTCAGGCCAAGAATAAAATTTATACTCATGGCCCGCCGCCAGCAGTGAGACCAGCTCCTGAAGTCTTGCGCCGGATATACCGGCACCGGCCATCTGTTTCACGGGCTATCACCTCCGGGCAAAAACAAAAGCCGATGCCAATACCCGCCGCAACGGCGGAGCATTAGCACCGGCTACAAGAGCACAGGCCAAAAAACAATGCAAAACAAAAACCGGTACCGACGCCCCCAACGCTGGGGATCATCGGCACCGGCTAATCATCGAGCACTGGCCACGGTCAATTTTCACGAGATGGATTGCTTTGCAGTTTCGGCACCAAAGCTGGAGATTATCCGCCACGGTGTCCGGTCTGATTGCCTGACTGGTCTTGTGTCGGCAGACCGGGCAAACTGCATATCCGTCCTTTATGGCAAGTTTATCACCTTTTCTCATCGTTTGCAAGGCTTTTCCCTCACTTTCTTGCGGTTGTCCGTAGATATTCCGTAGGTTTCAAGAGGATACGCTATCTATAGATAGATATACTAAACTTTGTTATTAAAATAAAAGCGCTATTTTTCGGGCAGCAGATACCGGCTATACCCATAGAGCCCCCACCCGCCCAGCTGAGGACGGTCCCGGCCCTGCATGGGCAGCGGCGTGGCGCCCTTGGGCAGCCGCACCATGCCGCTCTTGCAGGTGGTCACCTCCGGAGGCGGGATGTACTTACTCAGCGCCCGGGAACAGCCCCACGGGTGGCGTCCCACCTCCGGGACCTCTTTCGAAAAATAGATCGCCAGCCCACGGTAGCCGCCCTCTGACAGCACCCGCGCCCGGTCCCAGCGCACATCGTAGGCGCTGCCCCACGTCCGCCAGAGGTATTGCACCACGGCCGGCGGGAAGTCCTGATCCCGCAGAAACACGTGGATGTGGAGCCGGTGGTCACCGTGGAGGCCCTCCACTCGGTAAACGTAGTAGTCCACCGGCCCGCGCTTCCACCGCCTGAGACGCTTCGCGAATGCGTCCCAGATCCGATCCACCCCGGCCCGATCCGGCGGAAGGTGGTCATCGTCAAAGGTCAGCGTGTAAAAAATACCGTCATAGCCAAAGAGCGCCAGCCGCAGCTCCAACTTGTCAACAGTGGTGCGGCTGAGGGCCGGCCCGCACCGGCCCCGCACCGCATCCGGCCCGTAGCGACGGAGATATCCGTAGTTGTCCGTCACCAGCGCCTTGACCAACGGCCCCGCCCGCTGCCTGACGCACACAAACGGATCAGCCATACATTACCTCCCATATTTGATCTTTTTCAGATCCGGGTATCTGTCCGGGAAGGGGATTAGCTCCGCCTTCCCGTTGATGATCTGCGCCAGCACCCGGTCCATGTGCACCTGCCGGACGTCTGCCTCTGGGTCCTTGCAGTTTAAGGCAGGTCTGTATTCCCGCTGGGTCTCCATCCACTCATGCGTGACACGCATGATGCGATCATAACCCCAGCCTTCCTGCTGGTGCATGGTCATCTGCAACGTGTCAACGGCAAACTGCGCTGCCATCGCAGCACCGGCCCAAAAGACTGCATCCATCTCCGCGTTCCGCCGTTGCAAATATGCGGATTGTTTAGCCATCCCCGCCGTCCTTTCTCTCGCCGTCCATCTTGGCCCCGCAATCCTCGCAGTATTTTTTGGCAGGCTTATCCCAACTGCCCTCAGTGGTGATGACAAAGCCGCACACAGAGCAACACCACTCGTCCCCGCCAAGATGCCCCCACCGCCCATGCACCACTGGCATGGCATCCACGGTGGGGCAAGCGTCAACTACGCCGCTTACTTCATCCAACGGGCAAAGTACGGCAAACTCATTGTCATATAGCATATCAACCAGTTTATCAGCGTCAATCGTCCTCATGGTCAGCACCTCCGTCCATCTTTGCCCCGCATTTTGGACAATACTTAAACACCTCCGGAACATCTGGCGAGAGCCACCGTGGCCGCCTGCACGCTGAACAACAATAGCCGCTTGAAGTGGCCAAAGTCTCTTCCACATAGATCCATCTCGCATGCACCACCGGGGCCACGTCGGCGGCCGCCTGTGCGTCTACCTCGCATATCACATCTTCCAGTAAGCCGCAACCGTGTACGTCATCAACGTCAGCATGAGCATCGCGCCATCCATCTAAAATCTCGCGCAGCGCTTCCCGCTCTATGTATTCATCCATTTTTGTCTTAATATCAGCCATTATCAGCACCTCCGTCCATCTTGGCCCCGCAGTTGGGGCAGTAATTGCCGTCGTGAACATAGATGGCCATCGCATACGCCTCATGATTACATTGGGAGCACTTCACAAGCTCAAACTGTTCAGAACAGTCCTCGTATCGGCTATGTATCCACCGCCCATGCACCACCGGGGCCACGTCGGCGGCGGGGGCCACGCGAAGCAGTCCGGCCGCAATATCCAAGCCATCACAACGCCCGACTAAATATTGGTTGCTCGCACTGTTATAATACCTGTTTCTGCTGTCAACAATCGCCTTAATCGTTGCTTCCCGCTTAATGTATTCAGCCATCGTCAAAAATCCCCTCCCATACTTCTTCATAACCAGTCTTTTCGTAATCGATTTTCAGACGCTTTTCGCGGATCATGGCGTTCAGCGACCTGACACACGGGCATCCATACGAATTATCCTCACAATAGTCACACATACTGCCGAATCCACAGCACCCAAAAGAGCTACCACCATCTGCACTGTGCCGGTTGCTCCATCTCTGGAAACCATTTTCCCACTTCCGTTTAGCTTTACCTGTGTTGTTACTTGATTGTTTCTCCGATGTGTCATATAACTGCATTTGGTCAGCCATTGTCAGCCCTCCTGCTTCAGCTCTTGCACAGTCTGGTGGATACGCTTTGCGCAGGCAGGGCATATTTCCCTCACATCCACTATGTTCGGGTCGCTTGCGCAGTTGATGTCTGTGTTGTTATCCACGATGACTCTATAAGTGTCCTGAATCTTGAATATTTCTTTTCCGCAAAGATCACAAAAACGCTTCGTCATGTTCTTTCCTCCCTCCTCCACCGACATCCGTTACAGGCCCCCTCATGGGCCAGCGTGTAGTTTCCGCATTTCAGGCACAGTTCGTTCCGCAGTGCGTCAATCTCTTTCGCCCGCGCTTCGATCAAGTCAGCGGCTCCCGCCAGATCATCGCACAGGGTAATGAGCGTTTCCCACTCATTTGTCCGCGCCCATTCCGCATGCTCACGCAGCGCATTTACGAGGTTTGTATCTCTCATAGTTCATCCTCACATTTCTTCATTCAGCCAGCTTGCCCACGTCACCATGCGGGCATCATCGGCATTGGATAGCTTCTCTGGGTATTTCAGATCAAGTGAGCAGCCCTTTGCTTCCAGCGCGTCATCCACGGCTTTTTCGATCAGCTCCCCCAATCTGGCTGCGTTTTTCGTGTAAAACTCAAAGTTTGTCATTCCTCAAACCCTCCAAGAACTTCCTGCCCCGGCAAAACGCCGTCCTCCATCCACCAATGAAATACATCCACGCCGGAGCGCCAAGAGTATGCTTCCATGCCCCGTTCGATCCGTATGATCACCATTTTGTCAAACGAACGTATCCACGCCGTCTTGATTTCTGGATAGCGGGCAAATTCCATGATTCTGGTTTTGGATGCCATGGGACAGCCAATGCAGCCCACCCGGCAGAATCCCTCGCAGTACAGCGGATTCATGGATATTTTTTCTGCGCCGACGTAATCCCAAATATCTGCCGTTTGCCAGTCTACAATGGGGTTTACTACTCGTTTCCCCTTGAGCTGACACGTTTCAAATAATCGGCGATCCTCGTCGTTATCGTTTGATAGGATCAGTTTGTTTTGTGGCTTAGACGTTAATACCTCTAAGCCGCCACGGCGTTTCCTGGCCGTGGATTCCGCCCAGCGAACACCCGTAGCGATAAACCGATCCTTGCCTCCCCCCTCTTTAAGGACGGCGCAACAGTACCGCATCAGGCGTGTGGGCGGCATGAGCTTCTTTTGAATCAGTTTCCACATGGTCATACGGGAGCCGTCCGGCTGGACGTGCTTGTCCACGTCGCACTTGATGCCCTTGCATTCCAGCCGATAAAACGTATCGTACACATGGCGCACCGTCTCCGGCGCATCCGCCGTGGTCAGGCTGTGCAATACTTCAAATGGGATGCCGCTGGCCCTTGCCAGATGCAACAGCACATCGCTGTCCTTCCCGCCGGAGTAGGTGATCACCAGCGGTTTTTCAAAAAGCCGCAGGCTCATATCCGATGCCGCTTTCAGCCGCTCGATTGCGGTCTGCTCCAAATCGCTCATGATTCCTCCCTTATGTCTCCGCCCCATTGCTCCGCCATGGCTCTGGCGATGCCGGGGAAGGTCTTTGCGCGGTTTTTCGCCCTATCCGTGGTAAACATACCTTTGTGCTGTTTCCCATGCTTATGGCTGTAACTGCCGCTCGGACACCATGTTGCTGTCGGTTCAACGATGTTTGTCGGCTCCAACGGCTGGACACCACGCTCCCACAGCAAGGTTTTTTTGCTAAACGGGTGCCCGTATTGATAGGGCTGTATGGCTTGGGTTGGCTCTGGATACTCAAAGACTTTACTCGGCGTCGGATTCTCAATCACAACTTTTTCACAATCCGCTGCCCAAATAGCTAAAAACAGCGCTTTGCCGCACAAACCCTCATAATACCGCTTGATATTGAGCTTGCCGCCCCGATACAAGTGTCGCGCTCCGGCGTTGCTGGTTTTGGTGCAGGGCGGGAAAGCAATAATCATATCCCACCGCCCCACATCATGGGTCTGTCCGTCCATAGTGGTCACTTGCCCCCCCTCGATGGCATTAAGCACATTGCCTAAGATGTGCCACTCAGGATGCCCGCCGGAGGGTTCCTGTATATCACACGAGTAGGCTTCATAGCCCAGCGCACGGAACGCCTTGCAGACTTCCTGCGATTCCTCGCAGGCTATCAACACTTTCATACGCCCTCCACCTCCGGCGGTTCCGGCAGCGGCATTCAGTGGGTGACGGAGACATCGTTTCGATCTCCAATTCCGATATGAACATACCATTTTTTGTATGTAGGAGCGCACCAGCCCATATAGACGCCCCATCTTTCGTGCCAATACGCGACAACGA
>ENA-OZVN01000053-OZVN01000053.1-human-gut-metagenome-genome-assembly--contig:-NODE-53-length-34822-cov-6.737395_pt1 | contig 34822 bp, 36 predicted proteins | sample MGYA00243446_ERZ654047 | MGnify/ENA primary metagenome ERZ654047 (study PRJEB26926, sample SAMN06164884) | human gut metagenome | biome: ENVO:00009003; feature: ENVO:2100002; material: ENVO:00002003...
GCACGGAAGAGAGCTGCCGGGCGGAATTATTCCGGCTTCGGTTTCCAAACGGCTTTGTCTGCCCGAAATGCGGCTGTACGGAATATTACCCAGTTCGCGGGCGGAACACGTTCCAGTGCCGTGCCTGCCGATACCAGACTTCCGTCACCGCAGAAACCGTTATGCACCGCACGCATCTGCCCCTGACCGCTTGGTTCTGGGCGATCTATCTGTGTGCCACGGACAAACGCGGCATTTCTGCCGTCCAGCTGAGCCGTACGCTGAACATCTGCTATGAGTCGGCGTGGTATCTTTTGCACAGAATTCGCCGTGCGATGGCTCAAAGAGACGAGAACTACGCACTTTCTGGCATTGTTGAGATGGACGACGGCTACGTGGGCGGAGCAACGCACAACGGCAAGCGTGGTCGCGGGACGGACAAGGCGAAGATCGTGGTGGCGCTGTCAAAAACGGAAAACGGGACTGCGCTGTTCACGCGGATGCAGGTCGTGGAAGACGTCACGAGCAAAACACTTCAGCAAGTCATCGGCAAAACTGTTGCGACAGGTGCAAAAATCGAATGCGACGGCTACAGAAGCTATAAGAACCTGTCTGGCGTGGAGCTGGACGCGAAACAGTATGAACCTGGCGACTTGCACTGGCTGCACAAAGCCATCAGTAATCTGAAGGCGTTCCTGCTCGGCACGTATCATGGCCGCTGCACACAGCTTCAGTCCTATTTGGACGAGTTCTGCTTCCGCTTCAATCGCCGAAAAACCGGAGATCAGATCTTCAGCCGCCTCGCAAGAGCCGTCGCTACATCTTGTGCCCAGCTGCATTAAGCCGATAAGCACATTTTAAAAAATAAAAGCAATACTAAAAAAACGAAGCAGACAAGCCATGCTTGTCTGCTTCTTGCCTGCCATGGATTTACAATAATCTTCGCTTTGAGGAAAACAGCTAAAACAGATCGCTGTGCGTTCCTGTTCGGATCAACTGTAAGCTCAGCATCTCGTGCCTGATCCGGTAGACCGACAGCCAGTCGGGCTGTATATGACATTCACGCATTCCCTTATAATTGCGGGAATTTGTCAGCGCGTGATCTCGATGCTCAGATGCCAGCGGCTGTTCGGCGTACAGCATTGTAATGACAGTCTCCAATGTCTTGGGGGCGCAGTTCAAATCTCAAATCTCCTGAAAACTACTGTTTAAGCATTCAGCGCTTTCATTAAATCAGACACCGTATCAAACGGTCCATACATCTTATCGTCTTCTGCTGTTTCACATTCAGAAGCAGCGTTGTCGATTTCAGTACAAACCTCGCCGTCCTGACTCTCGTCGCGCTTAAAAACTGCTACATCTTGTTTCAGGCAGAGTTCCTGTGTGTCGGAGCAACTTTCGTTCATAATTTGTTTCCCTCAATTTTTTGTATTTATTTCATCATACATGATCGAATTGCTGGCTGCAAGTGTCGATATTCACGCCCTTTGAGAAATCAAGACCCGCACAATTTCGTCACCAGCCAACTCGCTGGTCCGATAGATCTTCTGGCAAAACGGTGTCAGGCTGAACGCCATGCCGGGGCTGCCAGCGTCCAGCAGGATGCCGGTCACGGTGAATTTCCGGGCAGTCTGTTCTTTGCGGAGCGTTTCCAGATAGTCCTCCGGCAGCTCGCACAGTCCGTCGGTCAGAAAAACAATGTCGGCATTCTCAAAGCCAGCGTCCATGAGCTGGATTGCTTCACCCAAGGGACGTTTGAAATTTGTGCCGCCGCCAAGAAATGTCTCTGCGGCATTCAACTTATCTTGCATGGAATACTGGCCGGGCAGAAAAACGTCCACCTTGCACTCAGAAGAGCCGGCAAAATGAATGAGCGCGAATTTGCGCCGATTTTCTGCTGCAATATCCAGCAGCGTCAGCGCCACAGCCTTGCCCCACGCGGCGGCGTCGCCGCGCGTGGAGGCAGATTCATCAAGGCAGCAGATGATGTCGCCCATGCCCTTGTGGACAGGGTCACGCCTGCGGTACTGTTTGAGCCGCCGCTGCTGATACTTCTTTACAAACAGCGGAAGTGTCTGTGGTGAGGCAAGCATGGCAAACTCCGAACCGATGGCACGGGAAAGATCATTGCCAAGCTCCAGCGCATACGTTTCTCCGCGCCCGTAGGCGTAGCCGTTGCGCTTGCCCTGCGCGAAGATCTCTCGAAACCGGCCAAGGTGCTTTGAAATCTCCAACAGCGCAGGATTCTGCCGAACCTTTTGAAGAAGCTCGGTGTTCACCGCGTTTTTCTCCATCGTGCCGGCATCATCGCCCCACGCGCCGAGGATCGTCTGGACTTCCTTTGCCTTCTCCGCGGCCGCGCCGACAGCGGCAGAGACGCTTTCAGATATAGCGGCTTTGTTTTGCCGTGCCGTGGTATCTACCATCTTTGCAACGGCCTCGGCCTGCTGCGTTTTGCTTTCAGCCTGATTCGCCGCGTCGATCACCGCCTGTTCCAGCGTAGGATTCTGCACAGAATCCCGCATCTGCTCCAAAAGCTCCGTGAGCTTCTGCTGCGCCTGATTTCGTGCCGCTTGCAGTTTTTCAAGCGTTTTCAGCGTACCGTCCTCGCCGCCAAGCTCTGGCAGCAGATCATCCAGCTGCGCGCTGATCCTCGCCGTAAACTCGGACGCAGCCTCATAAGCGGGCAGCTCCCGACCTTCGCAGATCGACTTGATCGTCGGATAGTCCGCATCCTCGGTCACATGGTCGAGCAGCTTTGCGTTGAATTTTTGTGCCTCTGCTGTGAGACTGTCCGTATCGGTTCGCTTCGGGAACAGTGAGTAGAACGACTGAAAAATATCTCTGGACAGCGCGGGGAAGCTATGCAGCTTAGATGCTGCCTCCTGCTGGATAGCCTCCAGGTTCTCATCATCCTTGCTCAGATCGCGGTAAATGCAGTCTTCCAGCTTGGAGCTTTGCAGCACACGATCCGTTTTCTGTGCTGCGGGTATTCCGGCATACTGAAAATTGCCCCAGCGGGAATCCAGCACGCTTTGTACAGTGCGAAAATATTGCTTCAAAGGGATGTCTCCTTCCTAATTTTGGGGGATATGCCGATTGCTTTCTGAGCTGAAAATCATATTCAGCTGTTTCTCCATTTCTTATAGGACATCGGGCAAGCATCGCTGTCACCAAAGTGCTCGAAGCAGAATCTTGCAAGGTACACCAGATATGCTTCCTTCGGATCATCCGCATCCTCGTCGGCGATCGCGGCTCCTGTGAGGAAAATACCGCTTTTCTCCAGGCAGACGGCTTCATGTTCCAGATAAGGAACAGGTCCATCACCAAACCCATCAAAGGCACGGTCCTCATCAACCTCAAAATAAGCAATCACTGTACGTTCACTCATGTTTACCCTCCATGTAGTAGTAAATTTGGAATAGAGAGGGAACGCAGCATAAGCACTGCGTTCCCTCGTTTTTGTTTCAGCAGAAGAAGCGTGTTCTTCTGCAATTTTCATTGTGACCCTCTGAGCGAACTGGTTTTTGCCGGATATGGATATAGGCTTCTCTGCTATTTCCCACAGCGACAGCGTTTTCTGTTTTTCTAAACATCGCTATCCGTGTATCAGTTCCTCCCTGATACGCATCAGGATCTTGCCAAGCCGATTTTCTCCATAGCCATCACAGACGCCCCAGATGTGGTCACCCCAGTTATTTCCCTCGATAAGTTCAAAATCGCTGGTTGAGATAAGCCGCTCTGCCAAATCAGGATTTTGCCGGAATTTTGCTTTGCAGATCTCGTACATGACCATATCTTTGATCTGATCCCAATCATTACGGAGTTTCACCCTGCGTCCAAGTCTCTTTGCTTCAGATGGATTTAAGAAGCAAAACTCCGCACTGCGCTCCGGGCATTTTGCGGCCTGGAACGCTGCCTCGTTGTTTTGAAAAACCAATCCGTTGTAGGTAATGAGAGCCGGGTAGAAATTGCTCAGGAAGTCATACGCACCCCTGAACGCACTGATACTCTGCCCCATATGCGCTTAAAAGCCTCCGCCGAAGTTCGGCACAAAGCTGCCGGGCTGGGCGCTGCCGAAGTTGGGCGTAAAGCCGCCCGACTGTGCAGGCGCACCGAAGCCCTGCGTGGGTGCAGGGGCAGAACCGCCGTCGTCCTCCTTCTTGCTGTCGCCAAAATAGATGTTTTCCGCAAGAATTTCCGCCGTGCGGCGCTTGTTGCCTTCTTTGTCTTCCCAGTTCCGGATTTGCAGGCGGCCGGACACAACTGCCATGCGGCCTTTCGTAAAATACTTCGCCGCAAATTCAGCCGTGTTTCTCCACGCGACGACATCAAGAAAATCGGTTTCCTTTTTCCCGTCCTGCTGCGAAAAATCGCGGTCTACTGCCACGGAAAATGACGCAACGGAAACGCCGGAGGCCGTCTTGCGAAGCTCCGGATCGCGTGTGAGCCTGCCCATAACTACAATGTGATTCAGCATAAATTACCCTCCTTGAAAATTAGTCCTGTTTGGCTTTCATTTCTTCCAGCTTCTTTTTTATCTCGGAAATTGTAAAGATGCCGTGAAGTTCCTTTCCTACTTTAGGATGCCGAAGCCTCACAGCCCATGTGAACACCTTGCTGTTGAACTTCGATTCCGGCATACGCTCAATTTCATCTGAAGAGTAGCGGCGGTCTCGAATTTCCATATACCGAACACCGCTTTCTTCTTCGAAGAACGTATTCATTTCTGGAACCGTTGCTCTGATTTTAATTTGACTCTCCATTCCTCGACCTCCCAACAATTACTGTAATACTGCCAACTGTTCCAGCGGCGTGTAAGTAAAGCCAATAGATTCATGTGCTGCCTTGCTGATGCGCTCCAGTTCGAAAAGAAGTCCGTCCGTAAGCGCCTTTTCGCTGTCAGAGCCGGCGTTTGCTGCCATCTCGGTCTGCATCTGGTAGAGGCGCACCAGTTCCCCGCGGAATTTGCGGAGCGCAGCCTGCTTCGTGCGTACATTTTCAGCCGCACCGCAGGCGCTGTCGAAATCGTCCTTTGCGTCCTGTGCCATGGCAAGAAGGTCGTTGACCTTTTCCTGCATGGGGTTGACGCACAGGCGCTCCAACGTGCCGGTTACAAATTCGCGGTCGCTCGGCTGCTGCCAGAAGTAATTCCGCAGCACCAGAAGATCCGTCGATGTGACCTCCGTATGTCCCTCCAGCCACGCCTTTGCCTGCGCAATGGAGAAGTAGCTGAGGAATTTTCGGTCGGACACGGGAATTTGTGCGCGCAGCGCACAGAGCACATCGTCCATCAGGTCGTGGATGCTGTCCGGTACCTGAATGGCTGCGACTTCCTGCTGCATGGTGCGCAGCTCCTCCAGTGAGATCGTCGCATGGACTGCGCCGAACGAGCCGCCGAGCTTGTCTTTCAGGATCGCAAGTCGATGTGACTTCTCCGAAATATTTTCCGTGACGACCTTCAATTCCAGCCGGTCATAGAGCGCCGAGAGGATCTTTTCCTCCGGGTCATTGAAATTCGGAATTTCGTTGGACGCGGCGAAAAAAGAGATCGTCGGAATGGGATAGGTCCGGCCTTCATTGGTGTACTTCCGCTCGTTGAGCGCCGTCAGAAGCGCGTTCAGAACGCCGTCGTTGCATTTGAAGATCTCATCCAAAAACACAATGTCGGCCTCCGGAATTTTGCCTGCGGTCTGCACGACCGGTTCGCACGGATGCAGCGCGGCAACGGCTTTGCGGTAGGCGTCCAGCTTGCCGCTGATCTCCGCCAGCTTCTCGAATGTCGCCGTCTCGTTTTTCATCTTCGGCAGACCATTCAGGAAGCTCTGCAAATCAAAGCGCAGATTCTGGTAGATACCGTCGCCCTCGAATGCGGATTCCGGCACAGAGCCGGGGATCAGGCTGGAAAGATCGAGCCGTCCGAATAGCTGTTCTTCGTCCGTCTGCTTAGAAAGGAGCCGTTCAAACTGCTTCGCACCCGTGATGCGGCTGCGGAAGGCGTTGATCGCGTAGCTCTTCGCTTGACCAGGGTCTCCCAGGATAAACAGGTTCTTCCGCGTCAGAAGCGCAATGGCAATGAGTTCAACCAATTCTTCACGCTCGGAAACGGCGCTATTTACGTCGGCCATGACAGCCAGCATTTTATCTCGTAAACTCATGCGGCAGCCCTCATACGGTAGGCGTCCAGCGAGATCACATTGCTGTGCGCTGTTTTCTGCAGCTCCATGCGGAGCTGTGCGAAGATATGCTGCTCCAGATCGCCTTTCTCCGGATCAAATGACATGACTGCCCGGATAAGTCGCAGCGCAAGCTGCTGATACACGTCGTCCGGGTCCAGCTTTGCCGCGCGGATGAGCGCACGGTTCTGCTTCATCACAGCCTTGATGCACCACAGATGGTTTTCCACGATAGCGTTTCTCTGAGAAATGGTGAAATTGTTTTTCATGGTCTTTCTCCTTTGTATTTGGGGAGGCAGACGCCTCCATTTGTGTTTTGTCAGGCGGTAGCCTTTTTCTGCTCTCTGCGGTTCTGTCTGGCGCGTTCGGCGTCAAACGACGGGGCGGGGATGTAACCATCCAGCGTTTTATAGAGGATGACGGACTGTACGCCGTCAAAGACCTCTACGACCTGATGCAGCCCCAGATGCACATTCAAAAGCTCCTCCACAGGTGTTGTGCGAATCTGCTTCTGGAACGCGTATGCGTCCAGATCAAGCTGCCGCACCTCGGAGAGTGTATATCTGGATGCCGTGGGGCCGATCTCCCGTCCGAGAGATTTGCAGAGATTTTCGTGCATGAGCCAGCTTTCCGTGCTGGCAAAATCATAGATGCGCACCAGGCTCGGACGGATGCGTTTTTTGCACCAGTCCGGAACGCGGAGCATATTGTGCCAGCACTTCAAAAGGCGCGGCTTTTTCTTTTTCGTGCAGTAGGCTTCTCCAAACTGCACCACCACGCCGCCGAGCTGACCGGGGTTTCGGCCTCTGTACTCGAAAACGTGGTCGCAGTCTGTGCATACGGGAACCTTTGGCCGGATCTTCATACGACATTCTCCTTACTTTTTATCCATTTTTGCCCGGCAGAGGTCTATCACGCGCTGGCAGGTATCAATTTCGAACCCGCCGATGTGCGTCTCCTCCTCCGGGAGCTTGAATTCTCGTGCCAGCCATTGATAGGCTTTTGTCCGGCTGATGTGCATTTTCTGCCAGTAAGCGTCGAACACCTGATGGGCTTCGATGCGCTTGAGCCGCAGGATCTCATTTGCCACATCGCCGAGCGGCCGCGTGGTACCCTTGTGGCAGCCAACGCGGGCATTGCAGTTCTGACACTGATACAGATATTCGTTCTGCATTCCAAGCCGTTCCGTCGAGCTGCCATAGACATCAGCAGCGGGAACGAGCCGGATGATCCCGCCGCAGTAGCGGCAGATGGTCGGTTTCTTCAAATAGGCGTGTCCTCCTTTTTTATGCCGCCTCCTTGCGCGGCTTTTTTGTCTTTTGTGGCTTTACTTCAATGGCTTTCGGTTCACGCACCGCCATCTGGAAGCAGACAAGCTCGTCTGTTTTGAGAAGCAGCGCACTGTGCTGCACGACCTCCAGCATGAGCGTTCCGTTCAGCGCTTTCAGGCACTCCATGAGCTGCGCCGGATTGTACCAGTACACGCCCGCAGGCTCGCCGCTCAGCGCAACCACGTCCGTAGCTGTCTCCGAAATGCCATATTCGCTCTCGCAGCGAACAGTCAGCCGGTTTCCTGCAAAGGACAGGGAAAAACGGTTCTGCGTGCCGGTGACACTCAGGGTCTGCGAAATAGCATCGCGGAGCAGAGCGCTGTCGGTCAGGACAGTAAACTGCTGCTTCAGATTGGACAGCACCTGCGACACGGCAAGATATGGCCCTTCCATAATTCGCGCGGCGAACAGGAAATTCTCCTTCCGAAAGACAATGGCTTTCCCGGTCGTACCGACCTGCAGCTTCTCGCGGTTCTCCACCAGCGCCGCCAGCTTTTCCAGCGAAGCGGCAGGCACAAGGAAACTGATGTTCCCGCGGCTCTCGCGGTCGCCTTTGGCGGATGCAATGCGGAAGCTGTCTGTGCTGACCGCCTGCAGACCATCCGCACCGAAGATCAGGTTCACGCATTTGAGCATCGGTCGGGCAGCCTCCTCGGAAACGGCAAACGCCGTTCGTTTGGTCAGCGACGGAATACCGCTCACAGGCACGGTTGCCGCCGGGCAGGGAATTTCCATGCGCGGGTACTGTGCCGCGTCCATGACGGGAATGGCATATTCCGCGTTCCCGGAGGAAACAACGAGCTTTCCGTTTTTCATCTGGAAAGTCACGCGCTCGCCATCCAGCAGGCGCAGCATCCCGGAAAGAAGCGGGGCTTTTACGACAACGCTGCCCTCATTCTCAATCTGTGCGGGGATCTGCTGCTCCAACGCGATCTCCAGATTCCCGGACGCAACGGTGAGCGTGTCCTGCTCAGCCTGCAAATACGCGCATTGCAGAATCTCAATCGTGGAAACCCTCGGCGCAATGCGTTCGGCATTCTGCGCCGCGGCAAGCAGCTCTATGCGGTTGACGGTAAATTTCATAGCATCCTCCTTTTTACGCAACGGAATCGAATAGACTCAGCTGGTTCTCCACCTGCTGCGTTTTCTTCGTCCGTTTGGCTTTCTGCTGTTCCAGCTGCACCATGGCAGCTTGCAGCTTTTCTTCCTGCTCCACTGTAAACACGCGCTTTGGCTGTTCGATCATCGCGGGTAGCGGTAATGTTGCTTCTTTGGCGGGGACGTCCGGTACTTCTCTGTCCGGATTCTCAAACGCCATCTTCTTGAACGCTGCCGCAATATCCTCCACATTGTCGCGGATGCCGAGCATCAGCTCCTTTGCCATCTGCGAGGTCATGTCCTGCACGTCGCTCATTGCGGCAAGTCCTTCCTCGGAGAAGTTTCCTTCAATGAGTCCGGCGACCGCCAGCTTGGATGCCATGAGCTTCAGGCATTTCTGCTGCATGGTGTCCTCATAGTAGAGCATATAGACCTTGACCGCGGGCGCTTTCTGGTTGATGCGCCAGCTTCGGCGCGACGCCTGCCGCAGCGTAAAGAGCTTATAGCCCATGCTATAAAACACCAGCGTGGTAAAGGCGTTGAGATCCAAGCCGGTCTCTACAAGCGACGGGTTTACGATCAGCACCTGCATCCCGGCAGCGAGCTTTTTCTGCACCCAGTCCTCACGTTCAGTGGTCTTGATCTTGTCGGTCAGGATCTCCGTGCGATAGCCTTCATCCGTCAGGAGCTTTTTGAGCTTCTGCTGGGAATCCGTGCGCACCCAGCTCGTGTAGATGAGCGCACGCTCGCCGTTCTGAATGGCAGTTTTTACGATCTCCAGCGTCCGCAATTCCTTTTCTCCAAGCGTATCCTCATCCCCAATGTTCTCAGGTTCGACGATGGGGACATCGCTGTCGGGGTAGAAAATGGGTTTCTGGTCATACGGCTGGTCGGGGTAGACGGTCAGCAGATTCAGATACGCGGAAAGGATCTTCTGCGCCACGCGGCGGTCCGACCGCAATACCCGTACAAGCGCGTTCTCAATGCGTTTGTATTCCGATTGCACGGCCTCATCCATACGGCAGGCAATGGGAATTTCCTCGTAGCTGGGGAGCGCCTTGCCCATATCGGACAGCGACAGAAACGCCGTTTTTTCCAGCAGGAACCGCGAAAACACCAGCGGCGAAACGCCCGGAAGCTGGCGCGTCCGAACGCCGCTTTTCTGTGATCTGCGCTTTGCCGCGTAGCTTTCGTCAGCTTCGGTGTAGGTCATCTCCACGACGCCGTACTCCGTGTTGAACAGCGCAGGCCTTTCATGCGGCTTTCCGTCTGCCAGCATCAGCTGCGCCGACGTGCGGTAAAGCAGATGAAAAATACCGGAGCTGTAGCCATTGATGAGCGTGGCTGTCATGCCGATGACCTTTTTTGCCGTGCCGAACAGCTCTGCCATCGCGTCGCCCTGGCCGCTGTCGTTGTTGTACTCGTGCAGCTCATCCACGATGAGACCGTCGAGCCTGCCGCGGTACCGCTTCTTGATGTACAAGCTGAGCGGATACCGCCGGCACGCGCCGCGCGTCGGGAAATATCCGTCTGGATTCTCGTGAAGTGACAGCAAAGCATCCAGCGCGGCGGGGTTCTTTGTCTTCTGCATGGCATGGACTGCAAGCTTTCGATGCACCCAGCCGTATTCCGGGATCTTGACCCACGGAGAAGGTACGCTTGGATTTACCGCCGTCCACAAGGGACTTTCGCAATTCATACATTGATGATTGCGCCGGTTTTCCATGCGGAATGTTTCCGGCTTTGCGGCCGTCCAACCGTCTGTGTCGTCGCTGCTTGGCAGTTCAATGATCTCTCCACAACCGGGGCAGCGGAACGCACCTTTGTGTGCATCAAACAGGACGGCCGGGCGACGCATATAGCCGTCTCTGGCTTTTTCCTTGCTGATAACGGCGTAGATGCTTTTGTCGCCCTGCCGGTACTGCGCGTACAGGCTGTCCAACTCCGTAATGCTGCGGACGATGACGCCCGCAGTATCCGGCAGCGTTTCGGCAATTTCGCGCACCCACTTCTTCGCGACGTGCGACGGGCAGAGGATGATATTGAACGTCTTTTTCCGTTTCTGCGCCTGATACGCGGCCAGCGCCGTTGCACCGATCTTCGTTTTGCCGCTTCCACACTCTGCCACGATGAACGCAGACTTTCCCTCCGAGAGCTTGCGCTTGACCGATTCCGCAACCGCAAGCTGCGCCGGGTAAAGGCTGTAGCCCGCGTGTGCGCGGATATAGTCGTTGATGCGCAAAATCTCCGGGGAAAGCTGCTCCGCAGCGGGGTCAAACAGCGGTTGGAACTGATTACGGATTCGCTCTGCCACGGTCACGCCGAACGCGCTTAGGTAGCTGGTGACAGAATGCACACTGTCAAAGCCGTTGAGGTTCTGAACTGTTCCGGGAATACGAATTGCGCCGGTTTTCAAGCCATCCTCCAGCACCTTGACGATATTGGCGTCGTCCTTCTTGCACAGCAGCAGCCACGCCTCCAGCCGTTCCCGGATGGAGATGACGCGCAGCGGCTTGAGAAGTCTGCGCCGCTGCAATTCGTCCAGAACATAGTCCTGAAACTCCGGGATGAGCGGCACGGCCGTTTTCCGGTCCAGCGCCTCAAACAGCGCCAGCCGGTCTCCCGCTGGACAAAAAAGAATACACTTCCGCGGCGGCAGCTCTACATTTGTCTGACCGTCCGCCTGTGCATCTTCGTCCTTTTTTGCCGCAGTGTCCGCATCGTCCAGCGAGAGGATGGTCGCCTCGGCGTAAATTCCGTCGTGGCTCAGATGGCATTCGTACTTCTTTGGTTCGCAGGCGAGCATGGCTGGTTCACCGGCAAATTCCGTTTCCAGCGTCGCGCCGGCATAGATCGCATCCGACATGGCGCGTACCATCTCCGGATACCCGCCGAAGCGGATCGCCCGAAGATGCTGCTCGCGTCCATCCGGTTCGAGGACGATCGTGTCCGCATACGCGCTGAGACGAATTTCTTGCTTGGGATTGTAATAGCTGATTGGCATTAACCGACTCTTTTCTGGCATTCATGGTTTCACTCCTTTCATCGTTTTTGGACGCAAAAAGACCGTAACTGCCAGATGGCAATTACGGTCTTATAGGTCCTTTTGTGTTTTGGTATTCACTGGCCTGCGCACGGAACCGGGGCATACCTGTCCCCAAGTTTTCACCTCCGCCCTTCATCTGCTCCGCCCTGATACTGCTCTGACCTGGAATACAGATTTATTGTAGCGCAGCAGCAGACAGGTGCAAACTTGCGGATTACTCAAGTGTTGTATCGCATAACCGCTTTCTCCGTGCTGCCTGACGAATCCAACTTGCGGTTCTGCGCCGCTCCGTATCATCATAATAGGCGATCATGTCCGACGCCGACGCAAGATAGCACAGCTTCTGCGTCAACCCGATCCGTCCTGGCCAGAGCCAGCAGCCCTGCGGGTACAGTGTGTGCAGATAGTCAAGCTCCGGCTCTGCCGGTCTCTCTTTTCGCAGTCCGCATAGGATCACTGTATAGTCCAGCAGCGGATAGTCCTGCTGCAAGCGCCGGATCACGCGGAACGCAAGCCGCTCAAACGGACCGAAATAGCCAAGAACAAACGCGGAAACATGCTCCTGCTCAATCAGCGTACGAAGCCGCAGCCCCAAACGCTCCTCATTCAAATTTCTGATCGTCTGATCTCCAATCAGCGCGCAGATCATAGCTGCTTCCCTCCTCTCCCATTTCAACAGGACGATTGTCTGCTTATTATAAAGCGCATGTGCCGTATATTTTGGCGTATTGCACAATACAATTATATAACGCTCTATAAATAAGTCAATCGCTTTATAAGCGAAGCTGAACCAAAACGCCGCAGCTTCTATAATTTTCACAGAAGGGGGCGTTTACTATGAGCAAAGACGAAATCAGCTTCAAAAACCGGGACCGGTTTATCCAGATGGGCATTGCAATCTCCTCTCTGCGGAAGATGCGCGGGATGTCACAGGAACAGTTAGCCGAAAAAGCAAGCATCAGCCGCTCTCATCTGAGCGCGATCGAAGCACCGAATATGGTCCGTGCGTTCTCCATGGAAGCGTTCTTTAACATCGCCGACGCGCTTGATGTAACGCCGGAGGAGCTGATCCAGATTGCATTCTTGCAGGATAAGATTTTAAAGCGGAAACAGTAAGCAGTTTTTCTATCGTCTTATTTTCCCACAATCTTCCCAAAAATCTGCTTCTTCCCGTCATCATACCGCTGGATCACGACCATGACGGTATCGCCGGTTTTGAAATCGGAGTCCTCGTAATGGAACGAGTACCGGCACATGACGACCGCGCCGTCGGAGAGGTTGCAGAACACGCCACCGGCGTATTTACCTGCGATACTCGCCCTGCGGCGGCAGCCGATGGGGTGACGCAGACTGGCTTCATCGAAGGGATTCGGAACAGTCTCCTTGACGGAGATCTCCAAGGCACCGGCCTTGCGGTCAAACTGCTTGACCACGCAGGTCAGCTCGTCGCCCGGATGATACTGTTCCCGCAGGTCGGGAATAGCCGCATAGCTCATATCACGCTGCGAAAGATTCACATCGTAGCCATAGCATTCGACGAGGCATCGACGCGGGCCGACAGCCAACACATGACACGGAAGGCGGCTGCCCGGCTGGTGGAGCGGCTGCGTGGAGAAGAAATAGCGTCGAGAGGTCAGCGCCAGACGGCGGGAGCCAATGGCGAAGCCTGCCTCACGATCCACATGGGTAATCACAAAATCGATCTGAGCGCCCGGCATGTTCCGCAGAACGAACGCCGGGCGTTCATCGTTTTCAGCCCACATTTCCGTTTCCGGGATCAAAATGCGGGCGCGGAACGGCACAATGACTGCGCAGTACATCCGCTTTGTTTCTACCTCGCCGGTCTGTGCGCTGCGGATGGTCATGGAATGGGGATCGACGCCGATGATCGTGCCGCGCATGACGCTTCGGCTGCGGAAGGAGGCGTAGATCGTGTTCCACTCCTGCCGCTGTTCCGGAGAAAGATCCTGATCGAGCGCACGGAAGTCCAGATCGTAGAAGGATTTCTTCTCTGGTTCGCTTGGTTCTGGCAGTTCTTTCGCTGCGCTCGATTCTTCTTCGCCGTATGGCTGCACGGGTTCTTCGATTTGTGGCTCCAATACGGGCTGTTCTTCGGCGGACGTTTCTTCGGCTTGTGTGGTTTCCGGCTGCACGGTTTCTTCCTGCAGCACTTCGGGTTCGGCTTTTTTTCTGCGCATATGTAGTTCCTCCTGTAAAAATTATTTTCTCGCAAAGAATCGGTGTGTGCCGTTTCCTTGCCGGATGGCAAAAATGACGGGTCTGGTGTATGGAAATGTCTCTGGTCGGATGTCATCGGGCAGCAGAACGATGATTTTTTCGTCCTGCCGGATCTCATGCTCCGGCGGCGGATCACTGCCGGACACAATGACAAATTGTTTGAAGCTGGCTTCTCCAAGCGAGAAGCGGAGCAGAGTATGTTTGTCCACGGCATAAAAACTCTCCGGCTGCGCCGCGGACAGCTCCAGCATCACGTCAATGGCTTCTATCTGCTGCGAAACTGCCCGTTCTCCGCAGTGACTGACGATGTTGTCGGAAATTTGCAGCAGTCCGCCCATCTGCATCTGCCGCACACAGGCATTGGTCACGCGCATGGCATCGTCAAGCGAGGAAAAGGCGAACGCTTTTTGCAGCAGCGCGGCAAGCTGCCGCAGCTCCGCGCAGCCGAGCTTTTCCAAGACCGCCAGCAGATATTTTTGCTGTTTCGTCAGCAGCATCAGCCTCGCCCCTTTCCCGGCGGCGAGCGCAGCGAATTGAGATACGGATCGACCAGCAGGTCACTCTCCGTTTCCGTTATGCAGTTGTAGATAGTTGACATAACGTATTTCGTAGAATCCCTGACAGGGACATTCCGGTTCGCGTGCAACTTGATCTCCGCTTCCTGCAAAACGAAATAGTTCAGCCGGTGCAGCCGCGAGCGTACCCGGCTTCGCGGCAGAACAGCCTGCCCGATGCGCAGGTTGTCCGAGTAAAACAGCCGCTCGATGGCATTTTCAAAAACACGCGCCACCTCCGGCTCGAAATACGAAAGCTCACAAGCATCCAGAATGCCCGTGAGCTCTTTTTCATCGTCCGCCGGTCCGTCCTCCGAGGGTACAGACGGACTGACATCTGAGAAAGCTGTATCAGGTTGACTAAAATCAGTATTACTTGCGCCCGGATCCTGCGGTTCTGGAACATCAGAATCTGCGGTTCTAAAGGCGGGGATTTCGGGGTTCTGGGGCGGCACATCCTGTGGTTCTTCCGCTTCAAGAAACGCAGAATCCGCGGTTCTGGAACCGCAGGATTCATACTCCCTTGATGAAAACGGCGCACATTCGTAGCTGGGATCATCGATGGGCGTGACGCTGGCCAGATAGATCTGATTGGCGTCGCCGCGCCCGCAGCGCTTTTCCCAGATGAGCTGAAGTTCCGCCAGCTTGCGAAAGGCCGCTGTGACGCGCTGCTCACAGATGCGAAGCTCCTTCGCCAGCGCCTTGCGGGGAAAGATCACAAACACCTCGCCCGCGTCGTTCACCCAGCCGTTGCGCCGTGAGAGCTGAAAGCGGTTCAGAAGAAAGGTGTATGCCACCTTTGCGTCCAGACTCATATCCGCATATCGCGGGTCGGAAAATAACCATCGCGGCATCTGCATGTGCCAGACGTTCTGTACGTCCGTCTGCCGCATAAGCCGGAAACTTGGATGCTCGGTCAGCTTGGCTGCTTTCATGGGGATTCCCTCCGATTTCTAATTGCATTGTATTGACAGTTGATAAAATGGCATAGTTGTGATAAAATAATGCCACAAGAATTTTATTTGCGTGGGAGGTGTAAGCATGATCACGATTCGGCCTGTATCAGATTTACGAAACAAGTTTACAGAGATCGAAGACTGCGTCAAAAGCGGCAAGCCTGTTTATCTCACCAAAAACGGGTACGGCTCTATGGTCGTTCTCAGTCTGGAGCAGTACGCCGCGCTGACGGACGATATCGAACTGAAGTTGGATGAGGCGGATAAGGCTGCGGCAGCAGACCCCGTTCGTTATACGGAAGATGAAGTTTTTTCGAGAGTGAGGAGCCGCATCCATGAACGAAAAGCATTATAAGCTGCGCTTTCTCCCGCTGTTTGAAGAAGACCTCAATGAAATCGTAGATTATATCACATATCGTCTGAAAAACCCAATCGCCGCAGAAGCGTTGGTTTCTGATGTGCAGACGGCGATCCACGACCGTCTTTCCTACGCAGAGGCATTTGAACAGTATCACTCGGCAAAAGAACGGCGGTATCCGTACTATCGGATCACTGTCCGCAATTACACGATCTTCTATGTTGTCATTGATGATGTCATGGAAGTCCGCAGAATCATTTACAGCCGACGCGATATCAAGCGCCAGATCTGAATTACTGGTTCAGAATGCTGTCCACCGTACACTCCACCATTCCAATCTCATCATCCTCAGCCAGATCGTAGGCGGGCGGTTGCTCGCTGCGGTCTGGCTGTTTTCCTTTATCGGGTGCTTTGGGGATGTTTGACGCATCTTTCCGAACCGGGGCTTGAGGCCGCTTTTGCGGTGCTGCTTCGGCTTCGTTTCTCCGCCACTCCGGGATATAGTCAATGACACGGCAGGTGGTGAGGCCGGCGTAGTCCGGCAGCTCCTCCGGCGTCATTTTGTAGAGAAGCGCGGGCTTGTGGCCCTTAAACAGTGCCAGGCACTTCCGGTTCTCCAAGCGCAGGACTTCATCCGGGTTCATCAGGTCGCGCTGCGTGTTGCTTCGCGTCTGGGAGTACGGTCGTGTGGAGGAATACACCGGCGAGAACAGCGGCATCATTGGCATTTGGTTATTGAGGACGGAGATCGTCACCTTGCCGCATTTTTCCGAAATGTACTTTGCCGACGTCAGATCGTTGCAGCCCATGTAGAGCGTCTGGTCGAATGTCGCCAGCTGATTTTCCCACTCCTTGCCCGGATACTTTTCCTGCCACTGAGATAAGCTCTGCACGACGATCTGCGCGGACATATTGAAGCCGCGTATACTATTGAGACTGTCCGCCACGCCATCCAGATAGCCGATGTTGCAGTATTCGTCAAGGCAGAAGTTTGTCAGCACTGGAAGCCGTCCGCCTGCGCATTGCAGACGCGCGAAGTTGGAAAGCTGCGGCAGCGCCAGCGAGAAGAACAGCGACGACAAAAAGCGGTACGCGCTGTCCTGCGCGGAAATGATGACGAAATACACACAAGGCCGCTTGCCGGGGAGCAGGAGGTCTATATCGTGGTTGCGCGTGATCTTGTCTACCAGACGGCTCTGAAAGACCGCCAGCCGGTTGCCTAGACCAATGACGATGTTTCCCCAAAGGTTTTCTTTTGCTTTGAGGAACAGACCGTGCGGATACTTGGCCGGGTGTTCTGGTGGTAGGGCTTCGAGTTTGCGATTGATCTCCTCGATGCTCTCCGTCGCGATCATGCAGTACACATCGCCGAGCCCACGCTGTTCGATGGGGAGAAGATTCCCATCAGTATCGCGTAGATTGACGACATAGTGGATGAGCGCCATCAGGAGGTTCAGCTCTGCCCGACTCCAGAAGTCGTTGGCTTCCTTTGGCCCCGATGTGTTCTGCACGATCGTGTTGGCGACCGTCTGCACAAGCTGCGGCTGTGTATCTAACCCATACAGACAGTTCCAGCCGTCCGAATGCTCCATGTCCAGAAAGTTCACGGCTTTCACATAGAAGCCGTGCTGCCGGAAATACGGAGAAAGACGCTCAAACAGTTCGCCCTTGGCATCCGTGATGAACGCAGACTCGCCGCGTTTTGCACAGCCCATGAGGAACGGAATGATAAATCCTCTGGACTTGCCGCTGCCCGGCGCGCCGATGCACAGAAGATTGTTGTTATCTCCGGCGACCATCCGGTGCGCCGCGTAGAGCGCGTAAGCATCCGGGTCATTCGGATGCTTTTTGACTTTTCCGAGGATCATGCCCTCCGTCTTTCCTGCGGGCGACAGCTCCAGAAACGCGCGCATTTCTTTTTCCGTCAGGAAACCGGACGTGCCATGCGTACCATCCGGGAGAATGTCAAACCCGCGCGGGTCATGCGTGTACTTGTAGCCGGAGAACCAGATATAGCCTTTCTTTGTAATCAGGCAGATAATAAGAACAAGCACCAGCGTTGTCACGATCCCAAAGCCCGTGAACACCGCGCCCCAGTTTTTGAAGGGATCCAGCACCCAGATACTTTTGACCTCGTTCTCGCCGGTATGGAACGTGGAGCTGATTCCGAGCCGCAGAGAATTGAGAAACATCCCATAAAAATACCAGCCGATGATCACGGCTGGCACGCGCATGGGCAATTTGGCTTTGTTTCGGGCAAACCAGCTTTTGAATCTTGCGTCCAGTTTGTCCTCCAGCTTTTCAAGGAGCTTTGAGAGGCGGAACATCCAGAACACTTCCTTCCGATGTGTAAAATGGCAGATCAGGCGGCGCGTATGGCACGGTGCTTCCGAGCAACTCTCGCAGCGCCGCGTCCGTGATGGTAAAGACACGCGCCTTTCCGGTTTCACGGTAGCGGCGGTTCAGAACGGCTTCTACTTGTTCGGGAAGCGCTGCCAGCGCGATTTGAGAAAGTCCATCCGAACGGGCAGCGTCCAGTGCCGCGTCAATGCGCCGCAGATCCATGTCCGCCGCCATGACGAAGGGCACACCCTGATACAGAGCATCGTACATCGACCGGTCAGCGGGCGGCGGAACGTAGTGCGACTTCAGGATGATTCTCGCCAGAAGTTCACGGTAATTTGGAACACCCATGATGCGGAGCTGCAAGCAGCCCGTGTCATTGCATGGCAACAGAAACAGCGGCAGCTTCAGACAGTCGTAGACTTCACGATAGGATTGCAGGCGTGTGTTGTGGTCATCCTGTACACCATCCAGTTCGGCAAGGATCTCCTCGTAGCTGGACGCGGCAAAAATCATGGCGCGCTGCTTTGTAGAAATCGCCGCCGTGTGATTTTGAAAGGCTGTCAATTCATCCGTCAACGCGACGCAGCCGATACCGGGGCTGACCCAGTGGATCGCGCACATGAGATCGCCGGTGTGGAGCAGAGCCGCCACGCGGGTACTGCCCCACGGATTGGAGCCGCGATTGCGGGCGATCATGGGGAGAAACATCGCCTGTCCGCATAGTGCGGAAACGTCTGCCGTAAAAACGGAAACACCGGCCTGATACGCGGTGGTCATCAGCTTTGCTTGCCGGATGCGGCGGATGGTATCGACAGCTTTGTAAGCCGGAGCGACCGCGGCATGGAGTTTTGGAAAGGCGGCGTCGAGCAGTCGGTTCCCGGCGGCGGTCAGCGTGTAGGCTTGCGCGGGCTGATAGAGCTTTATCAGGCGGAGAATTTCAAGGTTCTGAACTTCTGACTTTGAGAAAACGTCGGCCAGATCTTTCGCCAGCACAAAGCGGCACCAGCGGAGAAAGCGCAGGATATCAAGGTCGCGGGTCGTAAAAATCATGGCAGTTCCCGTTTTCCTGCGAGGCACCGAAACTGCGCTTGCGCCGGTTCCGGCGCAACCACAATTTCGGTGCTTCTGCGTGACTTTTGGCTGCATGACCGATGGGTAGCCGTAGATGCCGGTTTTTTGTCGCCCGCCGGATGCTTCAAATTACGAAAAAGCATGGAATTACAAGCGGTTTGAGCCATCGGTTTTTTCCGAGCTTCAGACAAGGCAAAAAGAAGTCGAGGGGCACAGCGCAACGGATGGCTCCAAAGGCCGGTATGCGATCCCTTTTCGATGAAACCGGAAAAATTCTTCCTCCGATTCCGGCAGCACCAGGCTGATATGGCAGACATTCTCCGCGCTGCGGCTGGACATCATGTGGACGGATAGATGGTACTGGTCGTCATCGTCAATGACCAAGCCTTTCAGCGCATTGCTTACGGCTTTCCAGCCCTTGTTGTCCTGATCGAATACGTGCCGGCCATCCACATCACTGTGTTCGTCGATCACCAAAAGCATCTGCTTGAAATGCAGGCGGAAGTTTGTGCGCTGCATATACGCGGTCAGAAGCTGCCGCACCGTGTCCGTCAGCCAAGTCGCGGGCATATAGCGGCAGTGCGGCAGGAGTGTATCGAGCTGCATGTGTACCCAGCCTGCACCTGCGATCTCGATGTGCCCGGACGGAAGCTGGAACTCCAGACCGTCGCGCCGCCCGTATCCGCCAGCGCCCGGCATCTGTGTTTCGCAGAGGGTGCGCAGATAAAGCGTCGCAGACTCAAAGAAATACGCGGTTTCTTCCAGCGTGAGCTGCAATTTCTCGCGGCTCATTTTGCCACCGTCAGAAAGTGCGGACAGAGCGCCTACTTTCTGCGAAGCTTTGGCAATGACGGACTGAATCTTTTTTGTTTCTGCTGCAAATCGTTCTTCGTTCATGCTTCTCGTTCCTTTCTCTTTAACAAATCTGTTGGGGATGTTGTAATGGCATCGTATTCTTTCTGCGTCGCGTAGAACGCGATGGGGACGTGATTATAGCCGATGCAAAGAAGCCCTTCGCCGCGGCGGAATCTTGTGATCTGACGGACTTCTTCCTCGGATAGATTGAGTACGTTCTGAATCAGCCGCGCCTCCTGTTCCTCCATCTGCATGACGATCTTGATACGGCTGGAATCCAGAATGCCTTTGCCGTATTTACCGTTATCCAGCGAGAACAGGTCTTGCATACCCTGTGTGGACGTGATGGCAATACCGCCGAGGCCGCGGATGGTCTTGACCATTTCCTGAATGTACCCTGCCGCCAGTGGGTTGGAGTTCGCGCCGACCAGCGACCATAGCTCGTCTGAGATGAGCGCCGAGAGCTGCCCACCGGCACCGGAGATGAGGTCATTTGCAATGTCCGTCGCCCAGAAGATACCGGGCAAAAGCAGATCGTCGGGCATACCGGAGGTGTCGATGACAATGTATTTGTTGTCAAGGTCAATTTCATTCCGGCTGCCCATCGCGGAGGCCGAGCCGGTCACATAGCGCGCCAGCACGACGGCCAGATGCCGCGTATCCGCGCGCTCCTGCAGCACGTCGTACCAGTCTGCCAGCACAGGCATTTCGCGAAAACTCCCGTCTTCGTTCAGAACGGAAGTGTTGTCAAATGTGATACCATACCGCCGGTAACACTCGACCAGCGACGTGTCCAGATAGTTCCGGTCTTCATCGCTGAGGTCGCGCTTTTGCAGGCTGTACCAGATAATGAGCCGCGAAATTTTATCCGCCAGCACGGAATCGTCACGGGAGGCAAGCCCCTTGAGGCCAGCATAAGTGTCGAGCGATTTTCTGCGGATGGCCATAATATTGGGGCAGTCCGGCGAGGATGGTGACATCCGCAGATACAGACCGCCGAGCTGCTCACAGCGCGGACGGAACTCGTGACCTTTCTTCGGGATAATGTAAATGACACGCTTACCTTGCTGTCGTAAACGCCCGCCAACACATTGGAGCGTGAACGTCTTGCCTGCACCGGACGAGCCGCCGATCCAGATGTTGCCGTTCGTATATTTATAGTCGTCATAGGGGTTCAGAAAGACCGGCGAACGGTTGTACATATTGAGACCAAGGAAGATACCGTTCCGGTCAGACAACTCATAGGACGCAAACGGGAACGCCGCCGCCACGCCGCTGGTAAGCGCATTGCGGCGCGATTTGCGTTCAATGTCCGGGTCGAGGTAGAGAATTGGCAGCATGGACAAAAATGCCTGCTCCTGCTTATATTCGCAGCGGCGGGCGATCATGTCCACGGAGACACAGAGCTTTTCGACCGCCGTGACGCGATGCTCCAGCGTTTCAGGATCACCGGCCGTGACCTCAATGAGCGTGTGCATATAGTAAAAGTCCTCGCCCTGCCGGTTCATTACGTCCTTTAAGTACATCCCGGAGGCGATGGCGCTGTCCAGCTCCTCAAAGTCCTGCCGGGTGTCCGCAACGTCACGCATCCGGCTGCGGTTCATCATGGTCTGTTGGGAGATCTTCGCCAGAATCTTCTCCTTGGATTGCTTGTCAAAATGGAACGAAATGCTGACGCCCTCGCCGGCCTCGACCAGCGGGGCCAGCCAGCTTGCGCCGACGGTCGTAGAATATCCGTAGCCTGTGATGTAAAGATAGGCATGAAAAATGCCGTCCACTACAATGTAGTCCCGGCTTTTGGTGTCCACGCTCGTAGGCGAGAGAATATCCAAGATCGTTGTTGAGCCAGCCTCCAGCTCACTCAGATCCGGCGTTTCTTCGCCGAACAGCAGGCGCTTGAGAAACGGCTGCTTCTTCGGCTGCTCCTCGATAATCTGCTCCTGCTCCGGCGGCAAGCCGGGTGGCGGGGCGTTTTTGTTCTTGCGGTTCTTTTTCAATTTGATATCTCCGTTTCAGTTAATATGTGTATCATTTATCTGTGTTTTACTTGAAAACATAGATAAAATTTAAAAAGAAATGTTGCATATTTGAGACTGTTATAGTATACTCTAATTAGGAATTGCGGTGTTACTCTGCGGAGGACACCTAGGGGGAGCGGATGCGTCCGCTCCTCCTTTTCCGTTTATTCTCCATACACCCCATGCACCTCCGTTGTCATATCAAACACGCCCTCCGGGAGCTTGACGCGCAGACTCGTTCCCTTGTTGATGAGTTCATACAAGAGCTTCAGCACGAAATCATCCGTGTAGCGCGGCTCTAAGACCTCCAGCTCGCAGATGTCCAGATAGCGCCGCGCGGTATCTGCTTCTTCGTTCAGGCGCTGGATGATGCCCTTGACGGTGTTGCGCTTGGCGCGCATTTTGGCTTCGTACTGGAACACGAGAAAGAACCTGTGCCGGATAGACTCGCTGGCAATGCCGAGGCCAATCTTTTCAATGTTGTCCTCGATCTCCGCGCGGCAGTTTTCGCTTTCCTCGGTTTTCTGGAACTGCCGCATCTGCTCGACGTATTCGCTCGTGTCCGGCGGGAGCGTGCGCACCTCGCAGCTCATGCTGTCCGGCGCGATTTTCAGATATGCGGCGTAGGATGTAATGATATTCTGCTGATCGGACGGGGATTTTAGATAAAAATTGACGGGCAGTACCTCAAGGATCTTGATAAACCGGTTGTCCTTCGTGATGACCACGCCGCCAATGATGTTCTTGACCGGCAGCCACGCCTGAATGCTGTCACGATAGGTCGCGCCGCCGTGGCTGGTCGGCGCGGCCGTGCCGAAAATGGCGTCCTTCATGCTCATAGACGCACCTCCCCGCGGTAAAAGATCATGCGCCGGTGCTTGCGCCAGTTTATCCACGCCTTGAGCCATCTCGTGAGGCTGTCACCTCCGATGCCAATGAGCGCGAAGCCGCCCACGGGGACGAGGATCGCCATTGTGACAATGATCTTCGGCATGAGCGTCAGCGGCAGAAGTGCCAAGCAAAGAAACAGAATGGGGATGCACAGAAGAACCGTTTCGACCGCATTGCGGATCTCAAACACGCCGAACAGCTTGCCTGCATCCGTAAAATTTACGGGAATGTGGTAGGTTTCATAGCTCATATTCGTATTCTCCCACGCGCTCCATCAGGCTGTTTTTGCAGGCGGTATATTCTTGCTGCAATGTATCAAGGTTTTCACCGCGTTGGGCGATGATTGCTTCAAAGCCACTTTGGATTTTTTGTACAGTTTCCGCCGATGGTCTGTTTTCGCTCAGCTCCAGTTCGCTGATGCGCTGCGCGGACACGCCACAGGCTCTGCCAAGCTCGACCATGCTGACATGGTGCCGCAGGCGGAGAATGCGGAATTTTCTGACCTTCATAGGCCCTCCTTTAGTCGTCATATTGTATGTATGGGATCTTGCACCAGCCCTGCCAGCCGCGGCCTTCGACCTTTGTGCGCACCACACCGTACTGCGTGCCCATCGCTTCAATGGCATAGCCGTTCCCGACGTAGACGCCCCAGTGTCCCTGCTTCCAAAGACCAAGTCCAACGATATCGGGCATCGTGTCCATGCCGCCGTACTCGGTGCCGTTTTCCTTGGCAGACGCATACATCCGGTCGGCATTGTAGTCCGGCATCCCGTTTGTATTGTAGTCAATGGTCAGTGTGTCGGGATTCAGCCAGCCGTAGCCTTTGAGAAGGCCCACGCAGTCCGTTGTGCGTCGGCCGAGCCAGTGCTCGCGGATAAACGCCTCCGACGCGCCGATGTCCGGATACTGCTCCAGCTTGTATTGGAGCATGGATTCCGTCAGGACGGTTCCAAACGTCCCCCACACATACCCCCAACCGTGTTCCCACGCCTGTATCGCATAGGAGGCGAGATCATGGTTGTTTTTTGTGCGCGGATTCGTAAAACCGGAGATATCGATGGTGTTGTCGGCGCTGCCGCCGCTCTCCGCGCCACCACCTCCACCGCCGGGTGAGGTTTCCGCCGGGCCGGTGTATCCGGTATCGCCCGCATAGCTGGGCTTATAGGCTTCAAATTTATCTTTGTATTTACCCAGCGCGTCGCTCTCATAGATCGTCTCGAACAGCGCGCCTGCCCACGTTTTGGCGTCCTCGTCAAACTCCAGATCATCCATGAGCTTGTCTTTATCGAGTGGCTGGAAGATAATACGGAGGACAGTCTGGTTGCCGGAGGATTCCAGCCGCGTCGTGTGCTTGAGATTGGAGATCAGGAGTGACTGAACCTCCTCCGGCTTCATTTCAGATAAGTCCTGCTTGTGGGCGACAGAGTTGATAGCAATGTACCAGCAGAGATCTTCTTCATCGAACTTGCTGGATACCCGAATTTCATCAATTGTGACGCCCTGATTCTCATACGCGGCAGCTTCGCCGGTAATAATGGCGTCCTGCTGCGTCTTTTCAAAGTCCTCCAACGATAGATATGCGCCGCCGATGGAAAGCGCCTGCTCCCGCATGGTGATCTGCGGGTCCTTTTCGGACGTTTCGTATCCAAAAAACATATTCGGCATGGCAGAGATCACGAACATTGGGATCACGATAATGGCAATGAGAACGCCGACGGCAAACTTGATGATTGTTGGCAAGAGCTCCTTCGCAGCGGCGGCAGCCGCGCCGTGAAGCCCTCCTGCGATCGCCGCCCGCACGATGTTGACAGCTGCCTTGACCACGCGTGCCGCATTCGCCATGACCTCCGCAGCGGAGCGGCGGTTCTGGTCATTCATCCGATGCCACCTCCGGCTTGCTCTCCTGCGGGCGCTTCGTCGTCTTCTGCGAGGCTTCATGTAGATCGAGATGCGACGGAATAGATTCCGGCGTTCTGCCGGTCAGCGGAACGAACGGTTTCTTTGCCGCCTTTTCCGCAGCGGGCTTCTGCGCCGCCGGTACTGCTTCCGTGTTGATCCCAACTGCCGTGGGCGCGATTCCTGCGGTACCGGGGCGATGGTAGAGCGTCTGCTCCTTCTTCTGCGGCTCCGGCTGTGTACCGACCCTGCGTTCCTGCGGTGCCGGACGCTTGGCGGAGGATTCTGCTGCTGGGCTTCTTTGCGGCCCGCGCGATTCCTGCGATACCGGAGCCGACGCAGTCATGCTGCCCATAGCAGCTGGGGCAGCCGGTTTCCTGCTCTGCCGTTCGGAAGAAGCGGCGGAAACAGGAGAAGCTTGTGTGCCAGTCTGCGGTATCGGCTTTTCTGCGCTGCCGCTTTGTGCGGGAATTGGGCGCTGCGAAGCGCGCTGTTCTGCCGGACGCGCCGCATCAGACCGCGCGGTCGAGCGCGGAGGCGTACCAGTTTCGCGGTTGGAAGATGGTGGTGCCGGAGATACCAGTGTTGTGGGCGCGTGATGCTCCCGATTTGTAGAGCGGCCATCCATGCGGGCTCCGCTGGACGGCTGCGCCGCGCTGTTGGATTGCTGGGCAGAAACATGATTCTGCTGCGTGATCTGGGTGTTTCCATTCGCGGAAATGTGCGTCGTCTGCTGCACAGGTTGGGTATAGCACCCGCCGATGGACGTGCGCTGTGTTCCTGCTGTACCGGGTACTGGCGTATTCTGCGGGCCGCCTGATTGCTGCGGCCGCGTACCAGTTCCTGCGGTATCGCGGATCGGTGCAGAATGAAAATCTGGCTGTTTTCCTGCTACACCGTTTTGTGCGGGAATTGGCGGTGTGCTGCTGTGCGGCACAGACGGATTTCCTGCCATGCCGAACCGCGGAGAAGCAGGAGAAGCTGGATGTTCTGCTGCTGGCTGTGCGCCTGCCGTGTTTGGAGTCTGCACAAAGGTACTGCGCTGCTGCGTCGTTTCTGTATGCGCAGACTGCATCTGACCTTTTCCTGCGCTGCCGACAGGCTGTGCCGGGCCTCGGGGTGTGGCAGACGTAGATGCAGGATTGTTTGGCATTGCATTTGGAGCAAATGCCATTCCGGGTGCTCCGCGTTGTGTATCAGGCGGCTGCACAAAGGTGCTGCGCTGCTGCGCGGATTCGGTCTGCATCGTCTGCCCCTGTGCATTGCTGCTGTGATACGATTTTCCTGCGCTGCCGGTTGGCTGATTGGCGCTGCGCGACGGATTTTGGCCTGCCGTTTTTCCCGCTGTGCCGCTCAAAACAGTCCCACCGTGATTCTGTACCGATGCGCTGCTGCGCGGATGGGATTCCGACTGGGAATGTACGGCCTGTTCCTGCTGCGTATTCTGCGTGCCCGCGCCGCCCATGACGGGCTGAGAAGTATCCGCACGATGATACGGCGCATTGGACGCTGTTTTTCCTGCCGTTGGCGCTGCCACATGACCCGGCGCACGTCTGGTGCCGGGCGGTACGGCGGTTTTCCGTGTGGAGTTTGGCTGCTTGCCAGTTCCGGCAGGCGCTGCTTGAGGGAATGCGCCCGCCATCTTTTCGGCGGCGGATTGTACGGTATCCGTCTGTGCAGCAACCGTCTGAGCCGAAATAGATTCTTGATTGAATGCAGGATTCGCGCGGTTTTGCTGCACAGACGTGCTATGATGATAGCCGTTTGCGTGCGAGGGCGCATTGACATTGGAAGTACTGCCAGCGCCGCCTGTGCGCGGTCCAGTCGGTGCATTCGGCTTGGAATTTCCGCTGCCGCTGCGCGGCTGATTGCCGTTCCTGCCGATAGTATGCGCTGCATTGGACACCATTGAGCGAACGACCATCATCGTCATTGCGCCGGGGAGGCCGCGGCCTAATGGATCGCCCGTCATGGCAGGGTTCAGGCCGATGCGCGCAAGGATGCTGTCCGCTTTTTTCGCCACCTTGACGATGGTAATGACCAGCACCATCCACGGCAGCACGTCAAGGCCGCTCGGATAGTACGACAGCACAGATAAAAGCATCTTGACGAACATCACGTTCGTCGCCATTAGCAGGCACATCGAGCCGAACATCCGGCACCAGCCGTTAAAAATGTCCGACGTGTTCCGGCTGCCGCCCATGCCAAAGGCGAGGGGTGAGGTGATCGTCAGCACGGCGAGGATAAAATATCGCTCTGCCATTTCCATAATGAGCTTGAACGTCTGGAACATAACGATGATGCCGCAGATCACGACGAGCAGCCAAGCTCCGGACATTCCAGCGAATGACTCTTCATCCGCAAATGTAATATCCACGGCGTCCGGCATTTGCAAAAGCTCAATGACGGTCGATGTCATGTTCAGCCCCAGCTCGCAGATCTGCGGGCTTGCCACCAGCAGAAACGAAAAGGCAAACGTCCGCGTAAAAAGCAGCTTCGGATCCTCCGCGTCGAAGCCGAGCCCCGCCGCCATGCCGCGCGTTGCCTGAAAGACGAGATTGCCGATGAGCAGCGCCCAGCCGACACCCAGCATGATCTGGCGGATGGTATCAATGACGGGCATATGCTCCCGCAGATACGCGAAATCCAGACTCATGAGGTCAAACAGCACGGACGCGAAATACTCCCAGCATTCCAGGATCAGGCCATAGATCCATTCGATAAAGCCCTGAAAGAGCAGTTCCAGCAAGCGGCCCGCACCTCCTTTTCCACCGGATGATTCTGTTTAGCCTTGGATCGTTGCAAGACCCTGAAACAGCGGCGCAACATAGGCGATGAACGCGCCGATGCCGTTGATGACCGCCCACGCGATCCAGATGCGGCGCAGCCAGTCCCACGCCTGATCGACCTTGTGCTGATTATTGGAGAGCTTTGCGCCGACGACCGCGACGGCGGACATCAGACCGGCCAGCACCGTACTGATGCCTGCAATTTTGCTGTAAACGTCCACAATGATGCGGTTTGCCGCCGTCCACATATCTTCGACGGCAAACGCCTGCACACAAAACAGGCTGACGCACAGCAAAAGCAGCAGGCAGAGTGTATAAAAACGATATAGCTTTTTCATTGATTCCTCCAAAAATGGATGTACCGAAGACTGAGCAGCCTCCGGCGTTGAAATGTTCACATTTGAACGATAAACTGAATATATAAAGGAGTGAACGCCATGCTCTACGCATGTAATACCTGTGAGCAAACCTTTTGGGGCTTTGACCGCTTCATGCCGCAGCAGTGCCCGGAATGTGCGTGTATGACGGTGCGCAAAGCAACCGAGGAAGAACAGATCGCCTATGAATTGGAGCAGGCCCTATCCTGGCAGGCTGCGCACAACAGAAAAGAAGCATAAACCTGAGAACGGAAACCCGTTCTCAGGTTTTTTTGATCATTCACCGCCCCATTCCAGAACAAAGACAATGGAGAGAACTTCCTGCTCGGTGATTGCTTTGGATACGGCGCTGACAACGGCATCGTAGGAAAGTGGCAACCGGCTATTCTCCGCAATTTCCCACGGGGAGGTCAGGGAGAATATTTCTGTATCACCAGTTTTGTTGGTCTGCGCATCATTGATCTTGAAACCGAGGAGCTTCGCGTCAACCTTCTCATGCGCCATGTCAGTCGTGTAGGGAACGAGCTGCCAGCCATTCTTCGTGCTGATGCTAACCGAAGATACAACAACTGTGCCGGTAGAAGCATTGATGATCTCCGCGCTGCCCGTGTGAACCTCGCCGCTTTCATCGACAACGAGGGGCAATGTGACCGGAACAGTGACCGAGAAAACCTCGGTGATCTCCCAGTGGGCGTAATACGTTTTATCTGTGGTTTCCGTGAAAACGTCATTTGCTGTTACCTGCGTACCGCCGTTCGCTTCCGTGAACCAACCAAGGAACTGCGCGTTTTTGCGCGTCGGTTCAGTCGGCAGCACCAACTTTTCGCCGTAGGTCTGATTTGTGGTTTCCGTTTTGCCAGTACCAAGATCCCATGTCACGACGTATTTGTTTGCTTCAAACTGCGCGTAAAATGTTGCGCTGGCCGTGATCGAAGTGACGGTATTGTAGAGCTTGCCGCCTGTTTTGGCCGTGTACCAGCCCTTAAAGCTGTGTCCCTTTTTGACCGGGAGCGATGCAGGGATCGTCGGCTTGCTATTCGGCTGGACGGTTTCGCTGTATGTTGCCTTCCCGTCGATCAAACCGCCATTCGCACCTGCATCCCATGTAACCGTCAGCGAAACAGTAGCCCCGCAGTCATCGCATTTCCCATCGTTGTCGGTATCTACATGGTCAGCGTATTCATAGCCAGAATCTCCGCAAGCCGAGCACGTCTTGGTGCGCTTATGCTGCGTTTCGCTGTCCGAAACCCACGAGCCGTAGCTATACGAATGGTCAGCATAGTCATAGGTAGACGCACCGCAGCCGGAGCAGGTCTTTGTACGCCGGTGCTGGGTATCACTGTACTTGCTCCAAGAGCCTGTCGAATAGCTGTGACTGCTATACTCTGTTGTGGAGTACCCACAGGTGCGGCAGGTGGCAGAACGGCTGTGCTGACTGGAAGAAGAATTGCTCCAGGAACTATAGCTCATGCTGTGGCTGGCATAATCATAATCCGTTGCACCGCAGTTCCGGCAAGAACCGGTGCGCCGGTGCTGGCTGGAGGAATACTGCTCCCACGAGCCATAGCTATAGCTGTGACCGCTGGAATAGATGGTTTCGCTCTTGGTTTGGCCACAAGCACAGCTATAATTACGGTATCCATTACTGGTGCAAGTTGCGGCCTGCTGACTCTGTAATACCCATGTATGGCTACCGCATTCCGGGCAGGTGCCCGACCCATAAGCACCGGATCCGTGGCTCTTGGTAGTGTATGTTCCTAAATATTGAACGTAATGGCAGCTATTGCATTCATTATAGTTGGCATGACCACGCGAGGAATGTGCGACTTCGACGTATGTTCCCTGGAATGAATACTTCCCACACGACGGGCAGTTGCCGATAATCGAGCCAGTCGAGGTGACGGAAATGCCCGGCGCACTCATGATGCCAACGGCTGCGGGGGTATCGGAATATACGCCGTACAAATCGTAGAAGTATTTGTTGTTCCGATTGGAGCCGGCCCAATCATAATCGTAGAACGGCACCGACGATTTGGGATACCCGATGATATAGCCGATATAGAGTGTATCGCCGCTGTCGTTTTCCCGCCAGAAGGCTTCTTCGCCGATGCTGTTCAGAACTGTTTCGCCGTAGTACATGGTCAGTGTAGAGAGTTTCGGGCAGTTATAGAACGCATGGCGGCCAATGACCGGGGCGAGCGGCAGCTCGGCGGTGGTCAGGTTGACGCAGCCCTCGAACCAGTATGCCAGATCTGGGATGGTCAGCGTTTCCACGTCCTCAAACCAGACCTCGGTGATCTGGTCGCGGACAGCCGCCCACGGCTGATCGTCCACACTGGTAAAGACCGGCGCTTCGCCGCTGCCGGAGATGGTCAGCCAGCCCTTTTCATCCAGCGACCAGCGAATGCCGCTGTTCTGGATCGTGCCGGAGGTGGCGGCTTCGCTGGAAACCACGGGTTCTTCGTCAGGCGCGCTGTCATAGATCGTGTGTTCGTCCGCTTCGGCGGCAAACACTGAAATGCTCAAAGACAGCAGCATACAGAGGACAAGCAGAAGTGCTGTGATTTTTCTGAATTTCATAGCTTAACCCTCCATGACGGCGGCAATCGTGAAAATCACAGTTGCCGCATTGACGTTGGTCACGGCTTCACTCGCAGAAACCTTTGCTTTGTAGCGAATTGCCAGAGACTTCTCAGCGTTGATAGACGGAAACGCACCGTCCACAAGCGTCAGGCTGCCCGCGCCCTTGGTCGAGCAGCCGTTGATGGACAGTGCGATGCTGTTCTTGCTTGCCGTAAAATCGTCAAAATTGCCGATTTCAAACGTGCCCGCCTGAACATCTACCTTGGTCACACGAATTGCGCCGGTTTTGCCGGTGTTGGAGATTGCGGCATTGTTAGCGCAGACCACATAGCCGTCAACGAGAGAAACCGGCAGCGCAGCGGGAACTGTACACGAAATTGGCGCGACGGTGTTGACCACGGTGAGCGTCACCGGCACACGGGCCTCGGTTGTTTCCGCTGCCGACGCACCCGTAGCCAGTGATAGGATCATTGTCAGTGCCAACAGTAAAGTGATAAGTTTCTTTTTGCTCATCACTGCACCTCCTTGGGCCACAAATACGCTGTGTGCAAAACGAGTTCGGTTCGCATGGAGCCGATCTGCTTGCCGTCGCGGAATGCTGTGATCGTGACCGTGCAATCTACGTTGCCGAACTCCGGAATTTCGAGAAGCGTAAGCGTCGAGATAGATTTTCTGGCGGCAAGCTCAAAAGCGTCGGCAATCAGTGTATTGTCCTTGTTGCGGCGAATCTCGATTTTGTAAGTGTCACCTTTGCTGTTATTCGTAAACTCAGCTTTTACGTTGGATTCTCCGACCAGAGCATATAGATGAGCAGGAGCAGTAAGAGCAATCTGATTGTCTGCGACAATCGCGTTGAGCTGCTTTTGGGCTTCGCGCAATCCGGAAACGTCGTAAAAAATGACTTCCGTTTCCTTGTGCTGCTTTGCTCTTTCTGTAATTCTGACTTTGATGGTGTCGATGACGGCGAGCGTACTGTCACGGTCATAAATGACCTTGACTGCATCGTCTACGCGGGCTACGACAACAGCGGGCATATTCGTCCCAGCGTTGCAGTAAACAGCTTTTGTACCGCCGCCCCAGACGAGTAGCCGACCTTTGACGGTCACGTTGTCGAGTGTGATTTTTCCATCCGCCGCACCGCAGCCGATGATGAGATCGCCATCCACGGTCATATCCTTGAGCGTCACTTCGTCGGTGCGGATCAGGACGCTGCCTTTAATGTCCTTGTCGTAAGTGCCTTTGGACACAATGTAAGTGCCAATGATGTTGTAAAAAATCTGCGCAAATTCCGCGCGCGTGATGTTGTCCAGCGGAGCAAGGATTTTGCCGCGGCCGTGAATATAGTCCGCACCGACCATCGCGCGCACATAAGGCATCGCCCAGTTGGAAATCTCGCTTCGGTCGGAGAACGCGGACAAATCCGTTTTGGAATACGAATCGTAGTCCAGTTCCAGCGCACGGGCCACAACGGTCATTGCTTCCTGCCGCGTGATGGGCGAGTCTGGGGCCATTGCAGAAGAACTGCGTCCGTTGTAAGTCCCCATCTGCACGGCCATTGCAACGTCCTTGTAATACCACTTGTCCTTGGAAACATCCTTGTACTGCGAAATGTCCGCCGCTTTGTAGCATCCAAACGAGCGATTGATGATCGCCGCCATTTCTGCGCGGGTCATATCTCCGTTTGGGTCAAGCGTTGTGCTGGATTTGCCATACAAAAGGCCGTTATCCACGGCTGCGCTCACGGCTTCGGCATACCAAGCTGATTTATCGAAATCGCGGAAATCCGTAGCTTTGCGGGCAACGGTGTTTGCCGCCGATGCGCTGACCGCCAGCGACAGGCACGAAGCGACTGCGAGAATCATTGCGAGGATTCGTTTCTTTTTCACTTGAATACCTCCTTCAATCTGGACAGGGGAACGCTTTTGGCGTTCCCCTGATAGCAGGCGAGTGGATTAGACCGCATCCCAAGCGATGATGAACAGAACGCTTGCGATTGCAGTGTTGGTGACCGCTTCGGAAACCGGGGTCACAATGGCGTCATACGCAATGCCGATGCTGTTCGCGGAGGTATCGCCCACGCCGGACATGAAGCAACCTTCAACAGCAGCGTCCAGAAGCGTCTGCTTGGAAGCGTTCTTGTCGTCGGTCATCTTCTTTTCGCCGTTGCCGAGCGAAATCTGGAAACCGAACTTGTTGGCGTTGACCTTTTCGTGGGCAAGGGTGGTCTTGTCACCGAACGCAGCCAGCGACCAGCCCTGTGCAGCTTCGATGCTCACGGAATTGACCTTGACAGCGCCGAACGAGTTGTTGACGATCTTCGCATCGGTGGCAGTGCTGACCGTGCCGTCCGTGCCAACGGCGATGGGCAGGACGGTCGGAACGGTCACGGACATTTTGGTGGCAGCGGGATCGCCGCCGATGCTGCCATCCGCAGTAGACGAAAGCGTGACGGACGAAGTGCCAGTGCCGCCCGAAGCGTCAACCGTGTTGGCGGCAGAAGCGCCGATTGCGAGACTTGCCATCAGGCAGACAGCGAGAACGAGGGAAACGATCTTCTTAAAGTTTTTCATAGTAAAATACTCCTTAAAATTTTATAGTTTTGATTGTTTGTGGTGGTGTGAAATCAGTTTTTTACAGTAATGGTGATGACGGCCCCAGCTGTGCCGATGATTGCACCAGATTCCGGGTCCAAGTTATGAAAATATGCGGTACATTCGTATGTACCAGCGGGCAGGGTAACGTCCAGCGTCGCGCGTTCAATCTTCGAGCCAACTGGAATTGCGTTGCTCTCGTAAATCTGTTCGCCCGTGTCATTGCGGACAATCTGGACCTTTTGTGGATAATTATTGATGCTCTCGTTTACGAGCATCAAGTTTCCCTCCGAAGAACCGTCCTCAAAGATTGGGGCGGTGTTGGCCGAAATGTTAATCATGCCCTCGGCTACTTTTTCGTTCAGCTTCTCCGCAATTTCTTCCGGGCTGAGATTATCCCAGCCGCCTTCAACGGCGGACGAATCATAAATGATCCCGGATTTGCTGTCTGCAAGCGCCGCATCTGCGGGCTTATGCAGCAGTCTGACCGCGAGGAAAATGCCTGCGCCGACCAGCAGGACGAGGAAAATAATCGCATAGACGGTGATGTCCTTGGAGCGTGTTTCACGAGGGGCGTCAACGTATTCTTCTTTGGCTTTCATAGAGAAAACTCCTTTTGTAGTTTAGTACCGTCAGGGAGGCACCCTCAGACGGCGCAGCAGCGGTTCCAGTGTGGACGCTGCAAGGAACATGAAATCGGTCATAGGCAGAACGCTGCCGGATTACAGGTTCCGCTTGATGATCCGCGTGATAATGCCGACGGCAATGCCGTGTTCTTCATCCAGCCGTGTGACCGCAAAGCTGACATCGTCTTTCTTGCCGGGCATTCTGGAATCGTAGCAGGTGTGCGCGATGGCGTTGACGCCATTGTTCAGGCGGATATACACCACGCCACCGCGTAGATCTGTGACTTTCCCGGCATATTTGCTCTGCACCTGACACTTCTTGAGATTATCTACGCTTGTCTCTGAGAATGTACTGCGGATGTCTGCTCGGATGGAAAGATGCTCGGCATCCTCGCCGCTGATCTCCTGCACGCGGACCAGAACCCGGTCGCCGACACTGTAAAGGTCGCGGACGTCGGACACCCACTGCCAGGAGAGGTCACGCGCAAAGATGGCGCATTCAATGCCAAAGGCTTCGACACGCAGCACCTTCTCCGCGACGGCGATCACACGCGCCTCGACCAGACGGCCGGGATAGATGTAGGGGTTTCCGGAAACATCTTTGCCGAGATAGAATGTCTGCCGTTTGCGGAGCATGGCTTCCCGGCGGCTGGCAACGGCGCTGTGTGTGGTCGAGTCAATGCCCTTGACGATGAAGTCGATCTCCGCGCCGAGCATCGTGCCAAGAATGCGGTTCAGCCGGTTCATGTAGTCGGCATACGCTCTGCCGGACGGCATCCGTTCCTCCAGCACAAGCATCTCGCGGATCGGGATAGCGATGCGGAAGCCACGGAAGCTGACCGTTGCCAGTGTCTTGCCGCCTGTCGTCTGCTCAATGCCGTCCAGCGTGCCGGTCAGGATCCGCCGCGTCCGGTAGGCGTTGCGGATCTCATGCCAGAGCTCGTCGGTGGTTTCGGCTTCACTTTTAATCCGCGTTCTGGCGGTGATCGTCAGAACCTGTCTCTTATACACATCTCCGAGCCCACGAGACTAGGCATGATCTC
>ENA-OZVN01000063-OZVN01000063.1-human-gut-metagenome-genome-assembly--contig:-NODE-63-length-32711-cov-9.092694_pt1 | contig 32711 bp, 28 predicted proteins | sample MGYA00243446_ERZ654047 | MGnify/ENA primary metagenome ERZ654047 (study PRJEB26926, sample SAMN06164884) | human gut metagenome | biome: ENVO:00009003; feature: ENVO:2100002; material: ENVO:00002003...
TAATTCAGCAAAATCTTTTGGTTTATAATTTGTGATATTTGATGTGTTCATAATATACCTTCATAAGTATATTTAAATACATTTAATATCTTTTTACAATATATTTAATTGTTTATATCATCCCCCTTTATCTCGCTGATAGTATCTTGTCTCAGTCAAGCTTAAGCCCTGCCAGAGCCTGGGCAAATGCATTGTTTACCGGTTCATTTGCTTCTTTTTGCTGCTGTTTCAGATATCTCTGAACATCTCGTTTTTTTACACCTGCGCCCTCTTTCTCGCGTCTTGCCTGGAAAGAAGACAGTTTTTCTTTATATCCGCAGGCACATACAAAGGTTTCTTCTTTTCCTTTGACCAGCATTTCCATACGCTTATGACACTTCGGGCAGCGTGCATTTGTAGTTCGGGAAATTGTTTCCCGGTATCCACATTCTCTGTCCTGACACACAAGCATCTTGCTGTTCTTGCCATTGACTGCGAGAAGACGTTTTCCGCAGTTCGGGCAGACTTTATTCGTCAGATTATCATGTCGGAAGGTTCCCTGTCCTGTTTTTATCTCACTGACAATCTCATTCGTATATTCACGGATATCACTTAAAAACCTGTCCTGTCTTAATTTTCCTTTCGAAATATCAGAAAGCTTCTTTTCCCAGTCTGCTGTCAGCTCCGGTTTCTTTAAATCCTCCGGCACTAATTCCAGAAGCTGTTTTGCCTTGGATGTCAGATAAATCTCATTTCCCTTCTTTTCCATCATGAAACTGTGGAACAGCTTCTCTATGATGTCTGCTCTGGTAGCCACTGTTCCAAGTCCGCCTGTCTCTCCCAGAGTCTTTGCGGCCTGCTTATCCTTTGTGGACAGATATTTCACCGGATTCTCCATTGCTGCAAGGAGCGTTGCTTCGGTAAAACGTGCCGGTGCCTTTGTCTTTCCGGAATTCATGTGTAACTGTGTGATACGAAGTTTCTGGCCTTTTTCAAAGACCGGAAGCTTCTGATCCTTAAGTTTCTCCTCTTCTGTCTCTTCATCTTCCTGGAAATTATCTTCGTAAACTTCTTTCCAGCCTGCACGCAGAACCGTCTTTCCATTTGCGGCAAAGGTATATCCCTCTGCCTGTCCTTCCATTGCAGTCTGTTCATATTCAAACGGAGGATAGAGGACACTTAAGAAACGTCTCACTACCATATCATAAATCTTGCGTTCTTCGTTTGTCATATGATCCAACTGCACAAACTGCTCTGTCGGAATGATCGCATGATGGTCACTGACCTTCTTATCGTCCACAAAACTTCCATTTGTATAAATTGGCTTACTGAGCAATGCACCTGCCAGTTTGCGGTATGGTCCTGTTCCGCAGGCTTTGAGTCTTTCTTTAATAGTCGGAACCACATCTTTTCCGATATAACGGGAATCGGTTCTTGGATAAGTCAGAACCTTGTGGTTCTCATAAAGTCTCTGCATAATATTCAGTGTTTCCTTGGCAGAGAATCCATATTTCTGGTTGGCCTCCCTCTGAAGGGTTGTCAGATCATAGAGGCCCGGTGCCATTGTCTTCTTTGGCTTTTTGACAACTGAAGTGATCTCCATCTGTCCGTTCTGCACTGTTCTTTGGATTTCTTCTGCCTTTTCTTTCTGGAAGGTGCGGAAGCTTCCGCTTCTGGTATCTTTCCAGGTCCACTGAACTTCCCCTGCCTGCACAGAGATTCCAAAATAATCCTTTGGTTTAAAGTTTCGGATTTCTTCTTCTCTCATTGCTATGATTGCAAGTGTCGGGGTCTGCACACGTCCGCAGGAAAGCTGTGCATTATATTTACAGGTAAGTGCCCGTGTTCCGTTGATTCCCACCAGCCAGTCTGCTTCCGCTCTCGCAACCGCAGCTCTGTACAGATTGTTGTACTCTTTTCCATCCTTAAGATTCTGGAATCCGTCCCTGATCGCCTTATCCGTTACAGAGGAAATCCACAGTCGTCGGATTGGTTTGCGGCATCCTGCTTTGTCCAGTATCCATCTCGCAACAAGTTCTCCCTCTCTCCCTGCATCTGTCGCTATGATGATGTCTCCGATATCTTTTCGGAAAAGCTGTGTCTTTACAGCCTGATACTGTTTGGATGTCTGACGGATGACGACCAGTTTCATTTTGTCCGGCATCACAGGAAGGGTCTGCATCTCCCATTTCATATACTTCTTGTCGTACTCTTCAGGATCAGCCAGTGTGATCAGATGTCCCAGTGCCCAGGTCACTGCGTAATCCTTCCCTTCCAGAACTCCGTTTCCCTTTTGATTACAATGGAGAACCCTTGCAATATCTCTTGCAACAGACGGTTTCTCCGCGATTACCAATGATTTCATTTATTCAAAATCCTCTCAGAAGTTTTTTCTGGTATTGAGTATAGCATATAAATTCTGTTTTGAACAAGAAAAAAGGAAGATTTTCATCCTCCCTTTCCATCCTGCTGTTCATTTCATTTGCCTATTTTGTATCCTACACCTCGAACCGTTTCGATCAGATCCCCCGCACTTCCAAGTTTCTGCCGTAAGGTTCGGATATGTACATCCACAGTCCTGCTTTCACCATCAAACTCATATCCCCAGATTTGATTCAGAAGCTGTGTCCTGGAAAGTACCATTCCACTGTTTTTCAATAGCAGACACAGCATCTCGTACTCCTTCAAAGTCAGACTGACCGGTTCCTGATCCACCATCACAACATGCTTCATCGGAGATACATAGAGATTTTTCAGGCGATATTCCTCTGCTCCTTTATCTTCAGCACGCCTCAGTGCCGCCTTTATCCTGGAGATCAGTTCCATCATTCGAAACGGTTTTGGAATATAATCATCAGCTCCACTGTCCAGTCCCATCACAACATCATACTCACTGCCCTTTGCAGTCAGCATAATAATTGGAAGCTTTCTGGTGTCAGGTCTTGTACGGAGCTTCTTGAGTATGGAAATTCCATCCTCCTCCGGAAGCATGACATCCAACAATATCAGCGAAGGGATCTCTTTATCCAGTTCCTTCCAGAATTGAGACGGACGTTCAAAGCCCTTTGCCTCCATTCCCTGACTCTTTAATGTATATACTACAAGTTCACGGATACTCTCGTCATCCTCTACTAAATAAATCATCCTTTTTTACCTCTCTGTTTTCAATCTTTCCCAAGTATACGTGGACTTCGTAAAATTTTTAGTCTTTTCACTGTTAAATCTTTGTAAAGGTAAAACCGGATTGTAAAATTCCAGAAACAATGCTATCATAAAAAAAGAATCATTTTGGAGGATATTATGTACTATTTTATCGTTAATCCCAATTCCCGTTCGGGGAAAGGTGAACTTATATGGAAAGAGCTTCGACAGGTTCTCAGGCAGAAACACATTTCTTACAAAGCAGTTTTTACCAAATATCGCGGTCATGCTGTGAAACTTGCCGCAGTCCTTACAGAAAAGGCTTCTCCGGATCGTCCTCTCTGTCTGATCGCCGTGGGTGGTGATGGTACGATCCAGGAGGTTCTTTCCGGTGTCAAAGATCTGACAAATATCTATTTCGGCTATATTCCCACAGGTTCCGGAAACGACTTCTGCCGCAGCATGAAGCTTCCCCAGGATCCTCATGAGGCATTGGATTGTATTCTTAAGAAAAAGCACATCGCATTCGTAGATGTCCCTGTAATCTCTATTAAGGGGCACAAAAGCCGCTTTGCGATCAGCTGTGGGATCGGATTTGATGCAGCAGTATGTCACGAGGTCAGTGTGACCCCTATGAAAAAGGTTCTCAATCATATTGGTCTCGGCAAACTTGTATATCTCTTTGTCGCTCTGAAACAACTGTTGTTTATGAGACCGGTTCCTGTGACACTTCGAATGGATGAAGAACGAATTTATCCTTTTCAGAAGGTATATTTTGCTGCGATCATGAATCAGAAATACGAGGGCGGTGGATTCAAATTCTGTCCCGCTGCCGATCCATCCGACGGATATCTTGATGTAATCGTGGTTGACGGGCTTAGTAAACTTAAGGTTCTATGCTGTCTTCCAACTGCTTTTTTTGGTAAACATACGCAATTCACCGGAATTCATATTTTCCGCTGCAAGAATGTTGAAGTTTTCAGTTCTGTCCCTCTTGCTGTACATAAAGACGGTGAATCCGCCGGAATCCAGGAAACATTTTCTGTTTCTGTCGATAAAGAACCCGTAAAGATCATTCTTCCATAATAATGAAATAACGAAAGGCTTCCGGCAAAATTTTCTCTCATTCTGCCGAAAGCCTTTCTTATATATTGCTTGTTTCAGTTAAATCCATAAAATTTCTGACATACCTTATAGGCAGCCACGAACATTTTTCTTCCGCTTTTTCCCGGAAGGTTTGCAGCACGTCCCAGAATGCTGTAACGAAGTTTGTGATACAGCCAGCGATCCTGTTCCCGGATATATTCCATAAGTTCTTTTTTCTTGTCCAGTGCTTCCTGGGTTCCGGCACGCACCAGCATGATGGAAGAAACGGTTGTAATGATATCCAGATAGCTGAGCATATATTTCTTCAGATGTTTATTATTGAACTGACATCTGTGGAATGCATCTGCCATCAGCTTGTTTACTCTGATCTGCTGATCGATTCTTCTGATCATGACTTTTTCGTTTACTGACTGGTCATCTCTTCCGATAAAATAACGATAAAAATTCACATCCAGATAATACATATTTTTGACATATGGAAGTGGCTCAAATGCAAACAGATTATCTACATAGAATGTATGTTTCGGAAGCTCCAGTCCACATTCGTGAAGTAATTTGGTTCGGTAAATCATCGAATGCATCAGAAGATATTTTCCCCTTGACATATGCACACTGTTCCATTCAAAAATTTCATTTACAGGAAGACAATGTCTGTACTGCATAACTTTCTTTCTGTCTGCTCCCTGCTTTTCATATACAAAATTGCTGATCAGAAGATCTACTGTCTTTGGTCCGCGGATCAGCTCTTCCAGCGTTTTAAGAATCTGGTGATATGCCTCCTCATTTACCCAGTCATCACTGTCTACCACTTTAAAATAGAGTCCTGTGGCATTTCGGATACCTGCATTGACCGCCTCTCCATGACCGCCGTTCTCCTGATGGATTGCTTTGACAATTGTCGGATATTTCTCTGCATAGGCATCTGCAATCTCTGCAGTGCGGTCAGAGGATCCGTCATTCACAACCAGGATCTCAACATCTTCTCCTCCTACAAGAAGAGATTCTATACATTTCTCCATATATGCTTCTGAATTATAACACGGAATTGCAATACTTAAAATTTTCATCGGTATTCCTCCTTTGTGGTTTTCCACGGCTTTTATTCGATATATCTCGTGTATGCACTGAATGCTGATGGAATCGCATATTGTCTGTCTGACTGCTTCCTGCTGACAAAAAGCAGGTTTGCACGGTTATTGTCTTCCAGTGAGGAAACCCTGACTCTGTAGGCTGTCATCCTCCATTCAATATGTGAAAATATATGCTTCGCATCCGGAAGAGGTTCAATATACAGTGGATCCAGATTCATTTCTCTGATCATTTCCAGTGTTTCCTCTTTTGACAGATGTCCGCTGACATTCGGAAATTCATACAATCCTGCCAGGAGTCCCCTCGATGGGCGTCTGCGGATTGCCGTCTTCTCTCCATCCTGAATCACCAGAATTGTTCTGTCTTCCAGTTTTCTGTCTTTCTTCTGGGTCTTTACAGGAAAATGATCGATCGTCCCATGTCTCATAGCTTTACAGGCAAATGACACCGGACATATCTCACAGTTCGCTTCTCCATTCGGCACGCAGACAACCGCTCCCAGTTCCATGAGAGCCTGGTTGAAATCACCCGGAGATTCCTCTGGCATGATTTCTTTAAGCTGCTCTTCAATCTTGTGTTTCACGGACTGCTTAAGAATGTCCCCATCGTTCTCTGTAATTCTGGTTATCACACGAAGTACATTTCCGTCCACCGCCGGAACCGGAATATCGTATGCGATGGATGCGATTGCACCCGCTGTATAGCTTCCAATTCCCTTAAGTGAAAGAAGTGCCTCGTATGAAGCCGGCAATACTCCAAGATATTCCTGCATAACCGTCTGTGCTGCAAGCTGCATATTTCGGACACGGTTGTAATATCCAAGTCCTTCCCACAATTTCAAAAGCTTCTCCTCCGGACATTCAGCCAGTGCTTCCACATCCGGAAGTTCTTCAATAAATCTTTGAAAATACGGCTTTACTGCCTCTACCCTGGTCTGCTGCAGCATGATCTCAGACACCCAGATATAATAGGCATTATGTCTGTCTCTCCACGGAAGGCTTCTCTTATTCTGTCTGTACCATTGCGTCAATGGAATTACAATATCATTCAGCATTTTTTCATCCTGTCTGGTCTTTTCTTATATGCCGTATTAGTATAACATAAATCCAGCCAAAAGACAGTTGATTTTTTGAATTTTACCATATAGAATAGAAGTCAGCTTAACAATAACTATATTTCATTTTTCCTGAAAGGACTCTATTATGGACAGTATTATTTTTGATGTTGACGGAACCTTATGGAATTCTACAGCAATCATAGCAAAAACATGGAAACGTTATCTCAGCGAAGAAGAACATTTGGATATTCCTCTGACTGCTGAGCTTCTTTCTTCTATGTTCGGGCGGCCACTCCCTGATATTGCCCGTCAGATTTTTCCGAATGTTTCCGAGACGGAACAGCTTCGTCTGATAGACAGCTGCTGTCAGGCAGAACATATAGCACTTCTTGCAGAATGCGCTCCTCTTTACGAGGATCTGGAAAAGACCCTGCAGCTTCTGTCTGAAAAATATTCTCTGTATATAGTAAGCAACTGTGAAGCCGGTTATATTGAGGTCTTTCTTAAGACCACCGGTTTCAGTAAATATTTCAAGGGGCATCTGTGCAATGGTGATAATGGACTGGACAAGGGATCTAATATTGCCCTGATCGCACAGACTTATCATATGAATTCTCCTGTCTATGTCGGTGACACCATGGGTGATTTTCTTTCCTGCCGCAAGGCCGGTGTTCCTTTTGTTTTTGCATCTTACGGTTTTGGCGAGGTTCCTGACCCAGATGCAGTCATTCAGAAACCAATGGACCTTGTTTCTCTTTATTATTAAAACAAATTTTCCTGAAGTAATAACAAGAGCGTGGAAAACTGCCTTCCACGCTCTTGTTCTGTTTATTTATTTTTTTTTGAAATTTTGTCTTTGGTTTCCGGTGTTTTTGTACATTTAAGCTTCACATAGAAGCCCAGACCTACCATGATCACTATCAAAAGTGCGACATAAATAAGTTTCGCCGCCAGGGTCTCTGTATAGGAATCAATAAATGTCATAATACCAATCAGAATGAGTGCCACTCCGGATCCCTTTGACATCTTGTCTTCGTCATACTTTGCTTTGCGAAGCTGTGTATTTCCACCCTTCAGAAAAATCTCTCCATGTCCTGTCAGAAGCAGAATTCCTACGATCAAGGCAGCTCCCGCAAGTAAAAAATCAAATGATCTTCCCATTATTTTCTCCTGTCATTTTTAATAAAAACATACGATCGGAACATCGTACTGAATCAGATCATACAGCACTGCTGCATTCTCCGGCGGAAGATTTATACATCCATGAGAACCGCTTGTCAGATAAATATCACCGCCAAAATCATCTCTCCAGTTCGCATCATGGAATCCGATACCTCCATCAAATGGCATCCAGTATTGTACCGGCTGTTCATAATAATTCGCCGTTCCCTTCTGTCCACCTTTCAGAACGTCCGGACTCTTCTTGTAATATAAAGTAAAGATTCCCGCATGTGTCTGACGGTCTGCATAACTCATATTTCCGGAAACAAAATCAGATTCAAAAATATCTGCACCATCCTGATAATAGTACATATGCTGTTCGCTTAAATCTACCTCAATGTACGTATTTCCAAGATCATTTACCCCATATGCATTTGCTGTCTGAGCATAAATCGGTTCTCTGGTCGTCTGTGTTCCTGATTGGATTTCCTGACTGAGCTGAGCAGCCTCTGCTGCCTGATCGATCTTCCATCCATATATCGAACTGGAAACATATACAGTTCTTCCACTCGTTGCCTGGAATTCTCTCTCTGTTCCTACTGTGTCATAAGTTGCTGCAAGCTGTGCAACATATTCTGCAACATGCTGCTGGAAAGAATTATCATCCCATATCAGCTGACCCTTCTCATCAAACTGCAGCCAGTCTTTGATCGTATTTCCGTCAAGTGTCGTGCTCTGATCTCCAAATGTATAAGTAATACTTGCCTTCGTGTAGTTGTTACACGCCTCCAGTGCCGCCTGAAGTTCCGGATCATCCTTGGTCACAGATGCTGATACATATACCTCAGGTGTATTACTGAAATCTATAGCAGGCTCATTGGCCTCCACCGCTGCATTAAGAACCTTGTATGCCTCTTTGATATTAAGCTTGCTGCCCTCTGTTTCCGGCACGATCACAAACGCATTGTTCTGAAATGCCACATACGCATTCTCAGGTTCTGTCTGATTCTCAGCCTGTGCACAGTTCAGAGATTTCAGCTGTTCCTGAAGAAGAGTCTTATTGTAGCCTACGTTCTCATCTACCGTATAACTCTTCTGTTCATAAAGTCCCTTAATCCACTCATACGGTTTCTGTTTCCTGAGCAGCTGCAGGATTTCCCCTGTGGAGATATATTTGTAATCAATATCCTCACCTTTGATCGTCTGCGCAGCCACATCTCTGGATGAAACCTCGATGGAATACTCACTGAGCTTTTCCTTCATAAGCTCTTCTACTTCATAAGCAGTCTTCTGTGAGCAGTCTATCCCATTGATCCAGGTTCCTTCAAAGAAACGATTTGAAAAATAATAGCTGATTCCACCATAGGCACATCCGCCCAGAACTGCTATCATCAGTACTAAAAGTCCAAAAATTCTGAGTCCCTTATATCCGTGTTTTTTGTTTTGCTTTACATTCTCAGGAACAGGCACCTCCTGATCAATGTCATCCACAGGAACATAAATTACCGGAGCCGGTCTTGCGGATTTGTGTTTGTTTCGGACTATCGGCTTTTCCTCTTCTTCCTCAGGCTCCTCATATATTTCTTCTTCGGAATCCTGTTCGGAAGGACCATTCCATACTATTGTTTTTTCATAGTCTTCCTGGAATTCACCATTATCCTTGCTAACCTCAATAGTTTTGTCAAGATTATCAACGTCTTCCTCTGCTTCTCCAGAATCCTCATAATCAACTACTATGTCATCAAGCTCATCGTCCTCATCATCCAGAATTTTGTCCAATGTTGCATTGATTCTGTCTTCAAAGTTTGTGGTCTCTTCTGCGGTACCTACATCATCTTCCGACAATCTCCCCTTTTTTTCTTCGCTACTCATTTCTATACTCCTCAAATCAACAATGATTTCTGTCATTTCTCACTGCTTCCGTTTTTCGGTAGCGTTTTTATTATAACATACTTCTGCCTTTTTGCATCCTAAATTCTATCTTTTTTTAAGAATTTTCGTAACTCTTCGCAGTAACAAATTTTCCGGTCAACATATTCTTCCCGGAAATCACAGAGACGCCGGATACATGATTGGTACCCTGCGTCTCTGTTTTTACATATTCAACAAATTTTTGCCTGAACTTGCATATATTTATCTATTATTTCACTATTTCTCAACCAGAAGGCTTTCTCCTGTCATATCTGCCGGCTGTTCCATTCCCATTAACTGAATCAGTGTAGGAATGATATCTGCCAGACATCCGTTCTCTTTCAGAGTGTATTTCGGATCTGCGTTTACAAGAATAAATGGAACCGGGTTTGTTGTATGTGCTGTCCATGGCTCACCTGTCTCATAATCAATAAGCTGTTCAGCATTTCCGTGGTCTGCACAGATAAACATCTGTCCATCTACTTCTTTGAGTGCTTCTACTGCTCTTCCAACACATCCGTCTACTGTCTCAATTGCTTTGACAGCAGCTGCCTGAACGCCAGTATGTCCTACCATATCCGGGTTTGCAAAGTTGATGATGATCACATCATATTTATCGGACTTGATTGCATCTACCAGTTTGTCACATACTTCCGGTGCACTCATCTCCGGCTGGAGATCATAGGTGGCAACCTTTGGAGATTTCACAAGGATTCTGTCCTCACCTTTGTTCGGCTCCTCAACACCACCGTTAAAGAAGAAGGTTACATGTGCATATTTCTCAGTTTCAGCAATACGAACCTGAGTCATATCGTGTGCTGCAAGATACTCACCAAATGTGTTCTTGAGCTGAACCTTATGGAATGCAACCAGCTTATTCTGAATAGTTTCATCATAATCTGTGAAGCATACATAGGTCAGATCCAGTTTCTTAGCTCTCTCAAATCCCTTGAATTCATCATCACAGAATGCTCTGGTGATCTCACGGGCACGGTCAGGACGGAAGTTAAAGAATACTACAGAATCCTTGTCCTGAATAGTTGCAACTGGTTTGCCGTCTTTCTCAATGACTGTCGGAAGAACAAATTCATCTGTCTTGTCATTATCATAAGAAGTCTGGACTGCTGCAGCTGCATCTGTGCCCTTGACTCCCTCACCTGCTGTCAGTGCTTTGTATGCCAGTTCTACACGATCCCAGCGGTTATCTCTGTCCATTGCATAATAACGTCCGGAAACAACACCAATCTCACCAACACCAATTTCTTTCATCTTGGCTTCCAGCTGTTCGATAAATTCTTTACCGGATGCCGGAGGTGTATCACGTCCGTCAAGGAAACAGTGTACATAAACTTTTGTAAGACCCTCTCTCTTGGCCATCTCAAGCAGTGCATAGAGATGAGTGTTGTGGCTGTGTACACCGCCGTCAGAAAGAAGTCCCATAAAGTGGATTGCAGAATTATTTTCTTTTGCATTCTTCATTGCTGTAAGAAGTGCTTCATTTTTGAAGAAATCTCCATCATTGATTTCTTTGGTGATTCTGGTAAGTTCCTGATATACGATGCGTCCCGCACCCATATTCATATGTCCTACCTCAGAGTTACCCATCTGTCCATCCGGCAGACCTACTGCAAGTCCACTGGCATTTCCTTTAACAAATGGATATTCCTCCATTAATTTATCCATAACAGGAGTTTTTGCTTCGTAGATTGCATTTCCCTCATGTCTGTCATTCAGACCATAACCATCCAGGATCATTAAAACGGTTGGTTTCTTGCTCATAATATTCTCCTTTATTGTATAAATTTCTCTGTATTCCTGCAGAATACATCTATGTGTTTCTTCCTATTATATAGTACCAAAAATCCAGATTTTTTCAAGGATTTTATCGGAAAATACTATCTATTCACCGTAAACACGAAGCATACTGCTGATCTTGCGTACAGACTTTCTTCCACTCAGTTCTTCCATTGCAGTACGGAAATCTCCCTCACGGACTTTCGCTGTAATTACAACAACCTCGGCACTGCCCGCTTCGCGTGCTGCTTTCTGGATGATCTGTGCCACACTGACTCCATATTTTGCAAATACTGCTGTCATCTCAGCCAGCACACCACAGCGATCCTCTACGATCAGACGCATGAAATAACGATTGTGAGTGTCTGACATTTTCTTTACAGGGATTTCTTTGTAGCAGGTACATCCGATTCGTCCACAACAGCCAGCACTGATATTTCTGGCAATATCAAACAGATCTCCTACAACAGCACTTGCAGTCGGCAGTTCTCCTGCTCCACGACCATAGAACATTGCGTTTTCGACTGCATCGCCATTTACAAAAACAGCATTGTAAGAATCATTCACGCTGGCAAGCGGATGATTACTCGGAATCAGCATCGGGCAGACATATGCCTCGATTCCATCTTCAGTATTCTTTGCCATTCCAAGAAGCTTGATATCACAGCCCATTTCTTTTGCATATTTAATATCTTTGGACGTGATCTTAGTGATTCCCTCCGTATATACATCGTCAAAAACAACTCTGGAGTTAAATGCCACAGAGGAAAGGATTGCTACCTTACGTCCAGCATCAAGACCCTCAATATCTGCAGTCGGATCTGCCTCTGCATAGCCAAGCTCTGTTGCCAGATCCAGTGCATCCTTAAATTCCATACCATCCTGGGTCATCTTAGTAAGAATAAAGTTTGTGGTTCCATTGACGATTCCCATGACTTCAGCCATATGATTGCCGGCCAGACATTCTTTGAGCGGACGGATGATCGGAATTCCACCTGCAACCGCTGCCTCAAAAAGGAAATCTACATGATGCGCTTCCGCTGCATCCAGAAGTTCCTTGCCATGAACAGCAATCAGATCCTTGTTTGCAGAAACTACATGCTTTCCTGCATTCAAAGCGGATAAAATATAAGTTCTTGCCGGCTCAATGCCTCCGATCAGTTCAATCACAATATCAATCTCTGGATCATTTACAATATCATCCCAGTTGTTTGTCAGAATCTTTGGATCCTCAACCTTTGATGCTGCCTTTTCCAGATTACGAACCAGGACTTTACTGATCTCTATTTCACTTCCCAGCTTTGGAATCATTTCTTCTTTCTGGCTTTTCAGCACTTTATAAACACCTGTTCCTACCGTACCCAGACCCAGAAGGGCTGCTCGAATCACTTTTTTTTCCATTGGAATGGACTCCTTTCTCCTCGTCCCTGTTTTAAGGGAATATTGTAACACTATTTTTTAATAGTATGGCAGAAAATGGAATTTGTCAAGCACGGACATTTGTACGCGTCAAAAAAGCCGGATATTTCTTCCCTTACGGTAAGAAATATCCGGCTTTGTAAGCTTATTGTTGATTATTTGTAGCAAACAATCTTTCCGAAGTCTGGTTTGAGGGATGCTCCACCAACAAGACCTCCGTCGATGTCAGCCATAGCAAACAGTTCTGCTGCATTTCCTGCATTTACAGATCCGCCGTACTGGATACGGATAGCTTCTGCTGTATCTGTATCATAGATCTCAGCTACGCACTCACGGATACCCTTGCAGATTTCCTGAGCCTGCTCGCTTGTAGCTGTTTTACCTGTTCCGATAGCCCAGATTGGCTCATAAGCGATAACCATAGTTTTAGCCTGGTCTGCTGTTACATTCTGAAGGCCAACTTTAACCTGCTGACGGATCCAGTCCATTGTGATTCCCTGTTCTCTCTGCTCAAGAGATTCTCCACAGCACATGATCGGTGTGATGCCATGCTCAAATGCTTTGAGGACTTTCTTGTTAACGTCTTCGTTTGTTTCTCCGAAGTAATCTCTTCTCTCAGAATGTCCAAGGATAACATATTTAACACCAGCGTCTACCAGCATAGCCGGAGCGATCTCGCCTGTGTATGCACCTTTTTCTTCGAAGTACATGTTCTCTGCTGCTACTTCAATGTTTGTTCCTTTGCATGCTTCTACAACCGGAACGATATCGATAGCTGGAACACCGAATACTACGTCAACTTCTTCGTTAGCTACGAGTGGTTTCAGAGTTTCTACTAATTTAACTGCTTCGCTTGGAGTCATGTTCATTTTCCAGTTTCCAGCGATGATTTTCTTTCTTGCCATTTTTATTATCTCCTTTTTTATTTATAAGGAAGTTCGATGAAGTTGTACTCAAATTCACCGAACTTTGTAACTGCTCAGTACCCTCACAATTACGAGTCAAAATGTATATTTTCATCCACAAGAAACTGCGGATATGATTTCAGACACAAGGCAGATGCGGCAAAGTCGTACAAAAGCTGGTACGTCGAGCCGCATCTAACACAGTGTCTGGATTATATACGCTGTTTCTTACTTATCGTTAGCTGCTGCTACGCCCGGTAACTCCTTACCTTCCAGGAATTCCAGAGATGCTCCGCCACCTGTAGAGATGTGAGTCATCTTGTCACCATAACCAAGGATATTAACAGCTGCTGCGGAATCACCACCACCGATGATAGTTGTAGCCTCTGTTTCAGCAAGAGCTTTTGCAACTGCTTCTGTACCATGAGCAAAGTTCGGCATTTCGAAGCAGCCCATCGGTCCGTTCCATACAACAGTCTTGGCATCTTTTACAGCATCGCAGAAAATCTTTTCTGTTTCTGGTCCGATGTCCATTCCTTCCCAGCCATCCGGGATGCATCCACGGTTTACAACCTGGATATTGCAATCGTTGGAGAAGGCATCTCCGATTCTGTTGTCAACAGGAAGAAGAAGTTTAACGCCTTTTTCTTCTGCTTTCTTGAGCATATCTAATGCATACTGAAGATAATCATCCTCGCAGAGGGAATTACCAATGTGTCCGCCAAGTGCTTTGGAGAATGTATAGGACATTCCACCACCGATGATCAGAGTATCAACCTTGTCAAGAAGGTTATTGATAACAGAAATCTTGCTGGAAACCTTAGCTCCGCCGAGGATAGCTACGAATGGTCTCTCCGGATTTTCTACTGCATTTCCAAGGAATGCGATTTCTTTTTCCATCAGATATCCAACTACAGCTGTATCTACATATTTGGTAACACCAACGTTGGAGCAGTGTGCTCTGTGAGCTGTACCAAATGCATCATTTACGAATACATCACAAAGGGAAGCAAGTTCTTTGCTGAACTCTTCACCGTTCTTTGTTTCTTCTGCACGGTAACGTGTATTCTCAAGAAGAATAACATCTCCGTCTTTCATATCAGCTACTGCTGCCCTTACAGTGTCATCAACAACAACCGGACTCGGAACGAATTTAACTTCCTGTCCAAGAAGCTCTGTGAGACGTTTTGCAACTGGTGCAAGAGATAATTCCGGTTTTGGTTCTCCCTTCGGTTTGCCAAGATGAGAGCAAAGAATGATCTTTCCGCCATCTGCGATCAGTTTCTTAATTGTAGGAAGAGCTGCTACCAGACGGTTCTCATCTGTAATCTTGCCGTCCTGAAGCGGTACGTTAAAGTCGCATCTTACCAGAACTCTCTGGCCTTTTACATTGATATCATCAACGGATTTTTTGTTTAATCCCATGCTAATGTTCCTCCGAATTCATAAAAAATGGGTCCGGTCCAAATCAGACCGGACCCTGACTGAGTCTATAACGTTATTGCTTGGTCACAATAACCTGCTCCATACTCTGACTTATTGGATCAATTATGCTCCAAGAAGTTTGCCAAAGTGTTTGATTGTACGAACCATCTGGCTTGTGTAGGAGTTTTCGTTATCATACCATGAAACAACCTGTACTTCTGTTGTGCCGTTCTCAAGTGGCAGAACCATTGTCTGAGTAGCATCGAACAGAGAACCAAATCTCATACCAACGATATCGCTGGATACGATCTCATCTTCGTTGTATCCGAAGGATTCATTAGAAGCTGCTTTCATAGCTGCGTTGATCTGCTCTTTTGTAACGTTTCCTTCAACTACTGCTGTAAGGATTGTTGTAGAACCTGTTGGGGTTGGTACACGCTGAGCGGATCCGATAAGTTTACCGTTCAGTTCCGGAATAACCAGACCGATTGCTTTAGCAGCACCTGTGCTGTTCGGAACGATGTTAACTGCAGCTGCACGGGATCTTCTCAGATCACCTTTTCTCTGCGGTCCGTCAAGTGTCATCTGATCGCCTGTGTAAGCGTGGATTGTGCACATGATACCGGATTTGATCGGTGCAAGATCGTTAAGAGCCTTAGCCATTGGTGCAAGGCAGTTTGTTGTACAGGATGCTGCGGAGATGATTTTATCTTCGTTTGTAAGACCTTCATGGTTTACATTGTAAACGATTGTCTTAAGGTCGTTTCCAGCCGGAGCGGAAATAACAACGTGTTTAGCACCTGCATCGATATGAGCCTGAGCTTTGTCTTTGGAAGTATAGAAACCTGTGCACTCGAGAACTACGTCTACACCGATTTCTCCCCAAGGAAGTTCTGCAGCGTTAGCTTTTGCATAGATTTTGATTTCTTTTCCGTCAACTGTGATGGAATCTTCACCAGCTTCTACTTTGTCACACAGTTCATATCTTCCCTGTGTTGAATCATATTTTAATAAGTGAGCCAGCATTTTCGGGGATGTAAGGTCGTTGATAGCAACGATTTCAAATCCTTCTGCTCCAAACATCTGACGGAAAGCCAGACGACCGATACGGCCAAATCCATTAATTGCAACTTTTACTGCCATGATAAATTCCTCCTATGAATTAAATGGTTGATTTATGGCGTTTGTTAAAGAAACGTCAACCTATTGCATATTGTATCGAATCTCGTACAAAAATTCAAGTGCATTTTAGAAAAAACATGATAAAAAATGTATTTAATTGGAAATCAAACCATGGCACGAACTCTTTTCTCATGCTATAATAGGTGCAGTCCATATAAAGGAGGCCAAAAAATGTCAAATCAAATCTTATGGGACTGTCATATGCACTCTTCTTTTTCTGCCGATTCTGACACATCCATGGAAGATATGATCCTGGAAGCGATCCGGCGGGGGCTTCATGGCATCTGTTTTACGGAGCATCTGGATCCGGATTACCCACCAACGCCGGATAACGAAACTTTTGAGCTGGATCTTGCCGGTTATCAGAATACGCTCTATGCACTGAGGGATAAATATCGTTCAGAACTGGAGATTCATTACGGGATCGAGCTGGGGCTCCAGCCTCATCTGGAAGCTTCTTTCAGAGAACTTCTGGAAACGGTTCCTTTTGATTTCGTGATCGGGTCTTCTCATGTAGTTCACGGGTACGATCCTTATTATAAGGAATTTTTTAAGAACCGCAGAGAATCCGAATGTTATAGGGAATATTTCGAATCCATCCTGGAAAATCTGGCTGTATTTTCCGAAATGGATGTTTACGGTCACATCGACTATGTGGTAAGATATGGCCCGAATCAGAACCGAGAGTATTCTTACGGCCGATACCAGGATATCCTGGACGAGATCCTGCGAACGATCATTTCCAGGGGCTGCGGAATCGAGCTGAATACCGGTGGATTCCATTATGGACTTGGCGAACCTAATCCCTGCCGTGCGATCATTCGCCGCTACCGTCAGCTTGGCGGAGAGATCATCACGATCGGTGCTGACGCACACAGTCCGGACAAAATTTCCTACGCCTTCGACAAGGCTGCCGATATTCTTGTCGACTGTGGATTTACATATTATACTGTATTCAAAGACCGTAAGCCGGAATTTATCAAATTATGATTCCGACTTTCAGATAAGAAGTTTTTAAGGAGGAATAATCATGGCAAAAAAACGCCTTCAGAAAAAACGTGAGGCAACCAAAACTGCTGCACCAAAAACTACCACACCTGTAACAGAAGCTGTTACGACTGAGCCGGCTAAAGTTGAAACAAAAAAGGTGGAGCCAGCTAAGGTCGAAACCGCAAAGACGGAAGCACCAAAAGTTGAAACTAAGAAAGTGGAGCCTGTTAAGGTTGAGACCGCAAAGACGGAAGCACCAAAAGTTGAAACTAAAAAAGCGGAGCCAGTCAAGGTTGAAACTAAAAAGACTGACTCGCCAAAGATTGAGTCTCATAAAGAGGACACTGTCAAAGTTGAAACCACAAAGACTGACGCACCGAAAGTTTCTTCCCTGAAACCGGCTGCCGAAATCCCTGTAAGAGACGATGATGCCATCTACTGCGAGCGTCTTTCCAGACATCTCGATGAGCTGAAATGGCTCTACTGCGAGTTATATCAAGATAATCCATATGTTACCATGCATCTCAATGACCTTCTTACCGTACTCAAGAAATTCTATGATATGAGAAGCAATGACCTCAAAGAGTCCGATATCCGCCGTGCCAAAGACCCGAAATGGTACAAACGCAATGATCTTACCGGAATGATGATGTATGTCAATGCTTTTGCAGGTACGCTCTCCAATCTGGAAAAGAAGCTGGATTATGTACAGGAATGCAATGTGAATTATCTCCATCTTATGCCTCTTCTTGAGTCCCCTAAAGGACGCAGCGATGGCGGATATGCAGTTGCTGACTTCCGCAAGGTACAGGAAGAGCTCGGAAACATGGATGATTTTGCACATCTGACTTCCGAATGCCACAAACGTGGAATCAGTGTCTGCCTGGACTTTGTTATGAACCACACTTCTGAGGATCATGAATGGGCAAAACGTGCACGCGCCGGTGAAAGAGAATATCAGGACCGCTACTTCTTCTTTGACAGCTATGATATTCCGTCTCTGTACGAGCAGACCTGCCCACAGGTATTCCCTACCACTGCACCTGGAAACTTCACATGGCTGGATGATGTCCATAAACATGTTATGACTACATTTTACCCTTATCAGTGGGATCTGAATTATCGCAATCCAATCGTTCTCAATGAAATGATCTTTAACATGCTGTATCTTGCAAACCAGGGTGTGGACATTGTTCGTCTCGATGCCGTACCGTATATCTGGAAACAGCTTGGAACCAACTGCCGTAACCTGCCGCAGGTACACACTATCGTTCGTATGATGCGTATGATCTGCGAAATTGTCTGCCCGGGTGTCCTTCTTCTCGGAGAAGTCGTTATGGCTCCTGAAAAAGTTGTTCCATATTTCGGAACTGTAGATAAACCGGAATGCCATCTTCTCTACAACGTAACAACCATGGCGAGCACCTGGCACACCGTTGCAACCAGAGATGTTTCTCTGCTCCGCCGTCAGCTTGATATTGTTGCCGGACTTCCGAGAGATTACGTATTCCAGAACTATCTCCGCTGCCATGATGATATCGGCTGGGGTCTGGATTATGACTACCTTGAGAACTTCGGAATCCAGGAAGTTCCTCATAAGAAATATCTGAATGATTTCCTTACCGGAAAGTACCCGGATTCTTTCGCAAGAGGTGAACTGTACAATGACGATCCGCGTCTTGGCGATGCAAGACTCTGCGGTACCACCGCTTCCCTCTGCGGAATTGAACGTTTTGGATTTGAACAGAATGAAGAAGGTGTTGACCGTGCGATCCGCTATGACATCACCCTGCACGCTTTCATGCTTTCACAGTCCGGTATTCCGGTCATTTACAGCGGTGATGAGATTGCACAGCTCAACGATTACTCCTACAAGGATGATCCGGACAAGGCTGCCGATTCCCGTTACCTCCACAGAGGAAACTTCCGATGGGATCTCGCCGAGAACCGTAATCGTCCGGAAACTGTTCAGGGCAAACTCTTCCCTGTACTTGACAAGCTGGAACATCTCCGTATGGAACACAGCGTATTCAACAGTGATGTACCGATCCGCACCATTGATACCTGGGATGATTCTATTCTTGCTCTCGTGCGTGAAAACGATGATGAGAAATTCATCGGTATCTATAACTTCAGTGAATTTGACAAGGTTGCATGGATCAATGAGGACGACGGCATGTACACCGACCTGATCTCCGGCCGCGAACTCGAAGCCAAAGGAGTGCAGATTCCTGCATTCGGATGCTTCTGGCTGTGCAGACGGAAGAAATAAAATACACCAGAATCTACTGTAGAATAGAAAAGGCAGGTCTGAGAATCGATACAAATTATGATTCTCAAACCTGCCTGTTTTAATATCTTTTTAATCTTATGACCACATTACCTTCATAAATTTCGGGTAGCACTCGTCTATAATCTTCATTGTGCGAATAAAGATCTCACATGCCTGTGCCCCAATACAGCAGTCATCTGATCTGACCGGCATATCGTACTCAACATTAATGTCACGTTCATTATCTAATACGAATTTCAGATAGCGGAATTTATTATTACACTCATTAATAACCCGCAGCATTGCTTCTTCTTTATCTTCCGACACGTCATTGACAATGCCAAACAACCGAACTGCAACATCATTATCATCATCCTGCGAAATAAACTGAACTCTGGCATTTGGGCCATTCTTAATACCAAAGCCTGCCACGATAACTGATGAAGAATCACTCTCCTGAATACTGTACTTCAGTTCCTGTCTGTCCATTTCTTCTTTGATAAGCTGTGTAGCCTTATACATCATACCTATCACTCCTTCATTCTCTTAATATCGTATATTATAGCATTAATATACATGTTTTTCAATATTATCCTGTATTTTTTGTGCATATTGTCATATTTTAATATTTTTTATCTTCCCTGCATATCCCCCCTCTTTCCATAGTCTTTGTAGTTCATTCCCATCACTCCTTCTGAATTGATACTTTTTGTAACAATTGCTGTGCTTTATCTTTAAAAATAGTTTAGCATATCGCTTATGCAAATTTGTTCTTTTTATTGATTATTTTCAGTCTGCGTAAAAATAATTTCATAGAAATAATCATTCAAATACTGATGATACCATAAGATCCAGCCCTATTAATGCCATAATAATCACAATCCAGCCAGCCCCAACAGCGCCTACTCTCAGATATTCTTTTTCTCCAATAAACAATAAGATCAATAAAATTCCTATGTATGTTGTTACAACTTTAAAAACGTTAAGCATAATAATTTTTATTACTGTATAGATACATGCACTTATTAATTTTTTTCCAAACGCAAAGTATACTACTCCTAACGCACCACTTACAGTAATAGAAGTTACCAATGTTGACATTATTTTTTGAGCAATAACAGGTAATGAATTCAATTGCTGACAAAAAAAATGTAAAACCAGAGACGCAATAAATGTACAAATAAGCGATGAAACCATCCCAACCATCATTTCCATAAGTTTGCCGTATATTCCCTCATGCTCTTTTACCTGCATAATAACCAGCAATATATTATTTACTGCTTCAAAAAAAACAGCGGTCAATATCAGTTTCATCATGTCTTCAAAAAGTTCTATCGTTGTACCTGACTTTATTCCATTTAAATATTCAGCCATTCCCTTTCCAAGCCCAAAACTCTCAGAAAATAAATCTATACAGAATGGTGCCAGTTTATTTCCAAATGGTATATACCCCAGCATTGAATACCATGCGTCCAGGATCACATCATTATCTGCCATACTTCCCAGAACAGCAGTTGCCATTATTATCACAAAATATGCCAATAGTCCAGTTGCTATTACTTTTTTAAGCTTCGCAACCCCAATATCACCTCACCGCCTTCCCTTTGCCAGCCATTCACTGTTCCATATCTTTTGAAAGCATTTTTAATGTTCGACGATCTTTATGTCCGTTATAAAATTTTTCCAGTACTTTCTCAAAAACAGCATTTTCCGGATCTGCACAGGCAAACAGAGTCATTGAAGATTTCAGTTTCATATCATCCGGTCTTCCCATAATCTGAGTTGCATTATCATTGTCAAGTTCTAATAATGCTGCTGCAATTTCCTGCAAATTTTTCCCCAGATACGGATCCTGCAAAAACGCCTTTGCCTCATCCAGATTCTCTATACCATAGAAGTCTGAAGTATAACTTCGTCCCAGCCCTTTAAGCTGTGGAAAAATATACCACATCCAATGACTTTCTTTTCTTCCGTTTTTGATTTCTTTGAGAGCCTGTTCATAATCACGATACTGTGCTTCTGTAAATCTTTTTAAGTTATTCATGCTACTTCCTGTTCCCCCGTTAAATATTAATGTGTACCCTATATAATTTCAGACACGTAGATCCAAGAACCTTTCTATTATAGTTTTTACACTTTCATCATCTGCTCCGTATTTTGAGATTATTTTTCTTTTTAAGGCTTCTCCCTCCTGTTTATACATCCTCCGTGCGTCTGTCGTTCTTGCTTCACAGAAATCCCAGTAAATTTTTTCAGCTGTATCCTTATATTCCCAATACTCATCTGATCCATTGATCAGTCCATATTTTTTCTCTTCATTCACTGAATTTGAATAGTCAGAAGTACGTCTTTCCTCTCTCCGTTTTACCTTTGGCTTTTCTTCATAGTCGTCGTTATAATCATCCTCATAATCGTCTTCGTAATCATTTCCATATGAAGGAGACGACCAGTCTGAATTATACTTCTGTTTTGTTTTTTGAGTCTGCCGCTGATATGTGGTAGTTTTCCTTGTTCCTCTTGTTTTCTGATCTGGAACTATAGCTCGATAAACAAGATATAGTGTCCCAACAGTAACCAATACCTCCATTATCGGCCAGGCCACTATGGAAATATCTCCTATACCAAATTTATAAACCCGGATTCCAAGCATCACTACTGTGCTTATCACACTTATTATAACTGGATGTGTCTTTTTTACAGCCAAAAAGACACATATAATCCAGAATATAAAACACAAAAATCCATTTACTTCTGCACCGCCTTCTGCCCTCGACACTGCCATAAATGATGCGATCATTGAAATCCATATAATACAGAAAAACATAATAAATCCATTTTTAATTTTATTAAATGCATATTTTAACTTTTCCACACCTTTTCACTCCTAACTGTCACCATTATCAGTATAACGGCTTTTCAAAATGCTGAAAATCTTTTATTCCGTTACTCCAGTCACCACCCCAGGAAAATCCGAGGTTTGTAAATACCTGGTAACAGATATCCTCATGTGTTATTACATGATCCAGCCCACTTGTTCTGTCCAGATATTGCTGTGCATTCTCATGATAACAGCTTCCATTTCCATTTCCATCATATGTCACATACGGATTCTGCTGCGAGTTGATATCAATCGCACAGCCATACGCATGATTTGAAAGTTTACTGCTCCCCGTTGCGGTTCTGTAACAAAACGCGGATGTATTATTCACTTCAATGGATGCATTGTCACTGGTGGCTCCATCTCCTGTCCAATAATTGTCAATAAGATACATACTCTGGATTTCATAATGTTCTTCATATAATGATTTAAATGCACTGAGAAAATCTTCGGCAAGCTGTGCGTTAACAATCACTTCTCCTACCTGCACATTTCCATCAAAATTATAATGCAGAACTTTCAAGTATCTGAGATTTGCCAATCCTATATCGTTATTTTCTCTGTATGATTTTCCGATAATTCTGTTGTAGACTGCATCTCCCTCTACAATTTCATACGCCTGAAAATAGCAGTCCAGGTTTGACCAGCTTATCTTGGAAGCATCTACAATGCTTCCCACTTCCAGATCTGTAATTCCACTTTGTCCACTCTGTGTGATCTGTCCGTCAACTGATTCATTTTGTTCCTGATCCTCTACTGTGGTCTTTTCTATACTTTCTCTGTTTTTATCTTCTTCCTGTTTCTTCTCAAGTTCTGTGATTCTTTTCTCCAGATTATCATTGACTTTATTCACTTCTTCGATCTGTGTTGCAATTGTCTCTATCTGCTGCTGTATGATTTCCAGAGAATTTTGGCTTTTCTGATATTCTCTTACTACCACAGTACTCATTACCGCCAGAGCAACAATGCAGATTCCCCACATAAAAATTTCCAGAATCTTTTTTTTCATTTTCACGCGCCTCCCTCTTATATTCCAAAAGCCCTGACATCTGTAATCGGAGTATCGTCCCAACTAGTTCCTGCATGAACCCCCTCGATCGTCAGGCTCAGATATTCTGTCTCATATGGGTAACTCAGTTCCACCCAAAATTCCTGATATTTATCTGGAAAATTAATTTCTGTACTGAAATCTTCCATTTGAATTCTAAGACAAGATGGTCTGTTATTTCCATAAAAATACCTGTCTGTTTTCCAGTTTCCCAGACGGAACATCAAATATTTAACATTACAGCTTTCAGAAAAGTATCCTACAATAGATTCTCCGATTCCAGATCCTACCACACCTTCCTGCCAACTCGTCTGTATATCATCATCAAATGCATAAATCGGATCATTACTTACTTTCTCCTGTTGAATTACAGACGATGCAAGTGCAGAATTAAAAAATTTCTCATTAAATCCTTCCAGATTCACTTCACTGGCGTCTATAAGCCTGGCTGTTATTTCAGGCATCGGAGTTGGTGTAGCTGTTGGTTCAGGTGTTGGAGTTGGCGTATCCGTTGGTTCAGGTGTTGGAGTAACTACTTCTTCTTTTTCTGGCGGCATAGTTACTTCTGTGTTTGCATTATTATCTTCCTGAACTTTTTCACCGCTTTCTTCCTTCTCTGTATTTGAAACAAGTGCCTTTGCCTGCTGTTTTTCAGTCTTGTTCCCCCCATTTAATGCCATTAGGACAGAGCATACCACTACCGCCACTCCTACACATATTGCGGCAGGAACAAAAATACTGTTTCTTTTTGCCGGTTCAGCAGATTCGTCATCATATTTACTGTTATTAAACTTTTTGTCTGCATTCCCTGACTCATGTATGTTTACCTTTTTGTAAGGATCCTCATATGTCTGCCAGTTGTTATAAGAAGGCCAGGAAAACGAAGAATCTTCTTCCTCCTGAGGAATATCTGTCGATTGCTCTTCTGCACTATCTTGGTCCTGCGGATTTTCTTCAGTATTCTCTTTTATATTTTCTTCATTTGAATTCACACTGTCATCATTATAAAATCCATCCTGATTATACGGATCTGTTTCCGGAAATTCCGGCCAGACTGCATCTGTATTTTCTTCTTTGAGTTTGTTCCCGCATTGAGGACAATATGCAAATTTATCATTTACCTCGCAGCCACATATACTGCACTTTTTCATTTGAAACTCCTCTGCTGACTATATTTATTTCGCGACTCAGAAATGCCTTATACCGATATCACCAAGTCCGCCCTGACTCATGGTCATTACAGTTTTCTCAATTGTCGTTATCATCAGTCCAAACAGTACTGACATCAAGAGACGGGCAAAAAATTCACTTAGAATCAGATTTAGACCAATTTCCATAACCAGGGCTCCTGCCACAATTCCGATCATTGAGGAAATGCAGATCATTTTTACATTGGTTGTATCATCTGTAGCTGCAAGTTTAATTCCCAGAAATCCTGCACCCAGAATAATCAGAAATACAATTCTCATAAGTGCATACAGCCAGTTATGATCCGTCCTTGCCCTTGATGACAGAAGATTTCTGCTACTGTCAGTCACCCGCACTGCAGATGCCATTGCTTTCTCCAGTTCATCTACATTATCTGTTGTTACACTGATTCCACCGGTTTTTCCGGAAATATTATTCAGTAACTTTTCATCTACATATCCCAGACCTACCGTGCTGATACTGATTTTTTTCTTGTTAAATTTCTTCAACGTTTTATTTAATTCAAAATTTAAAAAGCTGGTATCTGTAGCATATCCGTCCGTGAGAAGGATTACCTGGCATCCCTCATCATATGGCAAAGTTCCAGATTCCATATCTTCCATAATTTTGCTCAAAACACCTACGATCGGAGTTCCTCCTGAAGGTGACGTTGCAAAATCATCTATTCCATTGGAAATCGGATTCAGTTCACGTATACATTGAATCACATCTCCAAATGAATACACTGCAAACTGTGCATTATCTTCACGATTAGCCAGAAGCTTCTTAATTGCCGCCACTCTTTCCTGATTTGGGTCATTATCCTGCATAGACCCAGAATTATCAATCGCAAAAATATATTTATCTGTCTGAACCATTGTAGAACCAAAGTTCAGTTCATAAATAAATTCAAAAAAAATCCCCAATACCAGAAGCATAAGAATGCAGATCCCTGAAACCAGAATTTTCTTTGAGGTGATATCCAAACCAATCACTCTGGATACAATAAAAAATGCAGATGACAAAATCAGTCCGAACACAGCAAAGTAAACTCCCATAAAAAACACAGAGTTCACATCTGTAATAAGTGTTCTGTAAATAACCTCTCCCAGGAGAAAAAAGATCACTGATGCTATGATAGAAACAATCAAAAAGCTTTTTGAAAAATGCGTTTCTGTTTTTTGCTGGAGCGACGGCCTTCCACCAGTCATATTATAATTAACCGTACCAAATCCATCATTCCCACCAAAACTTCCAGTTCCGCCAAATGGTGAACCACCAAAGTTATCTGCCCCGTTTCCATAATTATTCCCAAATGGGTTTCCATTTGTATTTCCATAATCATTTCCAAAATTTCCCCAGTTCGCATTCCCTGGCTGATTCTGGAAGGAAGAAGCTGTTCCAAATCCGTTTTGTGTATCTGCCTTTTTGTTTTTTCCTAAAAGTGCCATAATATCCCCTCGTTTTGCCGTCCGTTATTCTTTCTATTCTGGTTTTACCTTTTTTTCTAAGTCCTCAACTTCTGCTTTCAAATTGTTGTATCTCTCCTCTGCAGCAGTCAGTCCTGAATTTTTTTCAATGCTGTTTGATACTTTCTGCAGATCATTATTTACTTTTTTGTCTGCCACAGCCAGCCCTGCTGTACCAGCCAGGAGCAGAACACAAAGAACCAGACCCAGGATAATTCTGATTCTGCTTTTTTTCTTTTTTGTCATAACAAAGTTACCTTTCCTTTTAATTTTCAGATGTCGTTCCTTTCAGCCACAGGCTATTTCCTGCCTTATGGATTCTCAGAATCTGTTGTCTCTGTGTCATCAGAATTTGCTTCTTCTGTGTTCTCAGGATCTGTTGCCTCCCCGGATTCATCTGTGTAAAAATAATTATAGACTTCTGAAGACAGCCTTTGAATAACATCCGGTGCAGATGCCTTATCTATATCCTGTGACATAATACATATAATATAGTCTGGTCCATGTTCATTGAATACAATTGCTACTTCATTTTCTACCCCGTCAAGATCTCCGGTCTTATTTGCAAATCCTCCTGCTTGTTCAAGTCCTTCATGGATTTTGCCTGATGTTGCCTGATTTCTGAGGTCTGCCATCATTTTGTCAGGTATATTTTCCGATGCAGAATCTCCTGCTTTTCCGTCACTTTCACTATTGTTATAAACGTTTTCCAGAAACTTTCCACAATCTGTTACAGATGTAGTGCTGCCGTCTCCAAACTGATTCTCCAGGCTGGTTTCTTCAAAACCATTCTCTTTCATATACTGATTTACATACTCTGCCCCACCAATCTGACTCAGTATCTGATTTGCGTCTTCATTATCAGCTTTTCCAATCATTGTATGTATCGACTCCACAAATTTCTCATCTGCCTGGATAGAACCATTCTGGTTCTGAGTGTAGGCATAGGCAGCTCCCATAACATACAGTTTCAAAAGCCCTGCCCCCTTCATCTGTGCATCGTTATACTTCTCAGATTGTCCATTCTCCAGGTTCTCTACATAAACAGACCATGTTCCTGCCTGCCCTTCTAATACTGGAGTTATTATGTCCAGCAGTCCCGGTAATTCCTCCTGAGCCTTCTGCTGCTCTTTCTCAGCTGCTTTTTTCTGTTGTTCTTGTAATTTTGAATTTAACTTTTCTTTTTCCTTTTCCAGTCCAGCTATCTCCTTATTTTTATTTTCAATCTGCTTCTGAATTTCACTTTCTGAATCTTTTTTTGCCGTCAGATCCGTCGACTGTCTTACAAAAACCTGAATCAGAATTCCGATTCCTGTAAATGCCAGAACCAGAAAAAATATCAGGAGAATTTTTCCTATGGGCTTTCCTTTTGTTTCCGTATTCACTTTACCTTTCCCCCTTTTTCAGATTTGCCAGCACGTAGGCTGCTTCGTCTTTTTTTTCTTAGAACCGTCCGCCAGATTTTTGTAGGGATCTTTTTCATAGATTTTGTCCAGTCCCACATAAGGGTTTACATAATCTATATCTTTTGGAAATTCTTTTTTTTCTGTGTTGTTTTCTTCTTTCACAGCAGTTTTTCCTCCCTGCTTCATCCGTCTTTCTATCGATTAAGTGAAATCAGCATACAGATAAGAACTACAATTGCTCCTACTATACCTGCTGCACTCAACAGGATGCCTGTCAGAACCGCAATGTTTATGTTTATATGATTATAAAAAATAAAAAACAGAACCTCTGCTGCAATTCCAGCCAAAACAAAAACACCGCTCAAAATTCCTGTAAGAAGCCATCCTGATTTATTTCTTTCGCTTCGGACAGCATAGTCCTGCTGCCACTCTTTTGGCAGTTCCTGCAGACACTGCATGATTCCGGACTGTTCCATAAGGATTTTGTTTGTACGATTCAGTTTTCGATATTCATTTACCAGCTGTTTATCCTCAAATACCTCGATTTTGTTCTGAGCTATCGCAAACAATTCCCGTAAAATACTTTCTTTTACATATTCACCATCGTATACACCATAGTCTTTCTGATTTCCATAACACAGAATAATTTCCAGTAACTGAAATGCAGTAAGTATCTTTTCTTTCTCTATTCTGGTTCTCCAGACAGCCATTGTCACACTTTCAAGAACCGACCTCTCTGTGCCTTTCAGATCCTGACGAATCTGCTCCTCCAGAAGAGCAACATTATATGTAATTTCTTTTTTTATGTTATCTCTCAGGAGCATCTCACGCTTTTCTGTCAAAGCCGACAGATATATTTTTTTTATTATATCATTATGTTCAAGAACAATTTTATTTCGAATCTGCAGGAATTCTTCTGACTGATAATTCGGATCAGCATCATATAAAGTGCCAACCACATCCAGAAATCCCCAGTTTGCTCCCAGAGGCAGAATTTTTTTCTCTTTCAAGAACAGAATATCACCTATACTCAGAGCCTCTGCTGACTCCTGTGATGTCGCTGCCATTCTCTGACGGAACAGCTTGATAACATACGCATTAAAACTTATATTCTTTGAAATAGTTTCTATTTCATGAATTTCATTTCTGCAAACCCAGCACCACGCATCCAGTGCATCTGCATTTTTGTTATTTTCTCTGATATACTTCTCACATAATTCAAAATAAATGTCTGCTGTTTTCTTTAACTGTTCTTTGTCAATCAGTTCCAGTTTTTTCGCAACACTGAAGAATTCTTTTCGCATACCTGCAAATTCTTCTTTTACTTTACTCAACAGTTCATCTTTATTATCGGAAAATTCATTGCTAAAGAGCAGCATCCACTGTTCTTCCCTGTTCAATTCATTGATAAAGAAAGATTTTTTCTGTTCCATTTCTTCCAGAACACTATAACGTCTGTAAAGCAGATTTGTTGCTGACTGATATCTTCCATTATTTTCCAAGAACTTCATTATCGAACGCAGTTTCTGCATAGTTGGACAATATTCCGGATATCCATAAAGCAGATTATTGGCTTCCGTTACCGCAACCGCACTGCATATCAGCGGAAGTTTCTTCTCATCACTGTTAGATATCCATCCTCTAAAATCTTTATAGATTTCCTCAAAAATTTCTCTTTTATATATGTTTCTGTATTTAACAACAAGATCTTTGTGAAGTGGTCTCCAGTGTTCATGTAAATAAACCTCATCTCCGGACACAGCAAGATAAGTCAACTGCCAGATTATTCCGTCGCCTATACTGATTCCGTCTTCACGGACTTTCTTTTCAAAGCACTCACGGAACAGTTTCAGATTTCGCGGATATACAGTAAATTTCCGTTCTTCCTGTTTCAGAATATCCGAAATCTGTTTTTCACTTTCTTTCTCTCCGGAAAGCAGTACATCCAGAAGATTTTCATATATTTCTTTTCTGTTTTCTTCTCTCAGTTCCGGATTTTCCAGCTGTGCCGCAAGAATGCTCATAATTGTGGCACAGTTCTGCCAGTCTCCTTTAATAAATAACTGTATATGCCAGTCTGTCAGAATTGACAAAATCTCACTTTTTACACCTTCATCTGCCCCAAGTTCTGAATTTTTGCAGATTTCCATATACAGCTTCAGGAGTGATTTTTTTTCGTACCATATAATACTGTCTTCATTCTGCAGCACATACTGGTTTGCTTCTCTGAGTTTGCTCACAACCATATCGTTCTGTATTTCCCGGCAGATCCACTGAATGCTTTCTTCCCTGCCATTACCATTCAGAATATTCTGCAGAAGAACGGTTACAATAAACGGTTTTAACTCTGACGGACACGTTTCCTGCTCTGCCAGTTCCAGAAGAGCATTCTCCAGTCTGGTATCATACTGTGGCTCCCGAATTTCCAGTTTCAATATTTCAGCTGCAACATATGTACTTCTCTCCGTCCAGCCTTCTTCGTTATAATCTAACAGATCAAATAACAGGCGGTGTCTCTTGTGGATATCAGCAAATCCATCCGTTTCCTGGCAGTGCAGATCCAGAAGAAAACTGAATTTCTCCGGTGCCTGATCCTGTTCCTCACTTTTCCCTTCATTGAACAGACTTTCATATTCTTTCTCAAACTTCTCTCTGACTTCCGGAGCATTCAGATAATTCCAGAGAAATTCTCCATACGATGTATCCAGATCTTTAGAAATCCAGCTTTCCTGCTGATCCAGATCAATAACAGAATATTCACTCAGTTTCCAGCTCTTTGTATTACATGGCTCCATAAATACAAGCTGATATCCATCCAGTACAGGAGCCGTTGGATCTTCTCTTCCACCGGTTGTTGCATTCAGCTGTTCTTCCACACATGTCGGGAGAAGTTTCATTGTTGCCACCAGTATTTCTTCTGCATAGGCATTTCCACCGCTTCTTTCCCATCCCTGGTTATACGCCCGCGGCAGAATTATAAGAACCTTATCATTCTCATGTCCTGAATAATGTGAAAGAGAAACCCTCTGAATAATACTGGAAATATATTCTACAAAAAGCTCTTTTGTAAAACCTGCTTTCTGAAAAATATCTGTTGAAATTTCCAGAGCATTACTGCGAAACAGAGAATATTCTTCGTTTGCCTCAATTTTTCCTCCGTTTCCCTGCATTCTGGATTCCTGAATTCGCTGCATAACTGAAGGATATGCCTCAAAATCCTGAATATTCAGTACATATTCCGGTGATTCCAGGAAATGTTCCTTATCATCTCCTGCAAGGATATAACTGCTTCCATATGTAAAATCTCTGCTTTCACCGCTTCCTGTGGAATGAAGGCGATAAGAACGGCACACCACTGTAATCTGCTGGTTTAATCTTCGGATTTTGAGTACTCCCCGATATGCTCCCTGTATTTCCTGCGGAACAGGACGGATATCTTCCAGAGTACTTATTTTTTCACATTCTTTTGCAACCAGCTTTGCCTGTTCCACTCTCGCAAACATATTCATGCTGATCGTCACAGTTGTACTGTCGGCATTCAGACCAGATTTTGAGAAATATCCTTCCAGGCATCTGGAATATATATGCTGACCTATCATGGCAAGTCCCTCCTATTTTTTACCTTTGTTCCAAAAATTTTTTTTTGGCAAATGTTTTTTTGGCTGATCCATTGCTTCTTTTTCTGCCCAGTTTTCTGCAAAAGTCTTTCCCCACTCATTCATGACTCCCTGTGGATCCGCATAATATTCATCACTGCAGAACTTTGGAAGGAAATTAAAATCCATCAGTAATTTAAGAATTGGTTCTTCTACACGAACTGGTCGTATCTTTGCAACATTATCCAATTTATTTCCACTTATATTTACAAAGCTTCCCAATGCAGAAAGTGATACAAAATACGGTTCCTTAAAAGTAGTTTCCAGAAACGATGTAAAACTTCCCGAAAGATGTGAAATACAGGCTCGGGTTGATTTGCTCATCGGCTCATAGTAAGATGCCTTAAGATTTGTACCTTTGACTGGTCTGAAATTTGGTGCAATTACCGGCTGGTTAAGCGGGATTCCAAGCTGCTGGTAATTTCTGCAAAGAATATCCTGCTTTGCAAGTGCCACTACACTTGGTTTTTCAATACATCCCATCTCTGCTGTGATACAGTTTATGATCGTCTGTCTCATTGACCCAAGAGTCTCATCCAGCTGTTCAATGCTTCTTCCCCCAAAATACTGTTCCGGAAGATGGTTATAGACGCCCTCCAGAGTCTCCGGATCAACCATCATGATAAATCCATTCGCTTCTTTAAACTGTGGAAGGTTAAAATCCATCAGATCATCATCATGATCCCCATGAAGCATCTCACCTCGCATATCTATCAGCCCGATAAGACACTGTTTATTCACTTCCTGAGAATTATCATCTGCAATATAATTCACACGCAGAAGATATGGATCTTTACGGTTTTCTGTTGTTGTACTTGGCAGAGTTCCTGTTCTGTTAAGAGCAAGAGCAAATTTACGGAACTCATTACTCATCTCTCCAAAATTATCGAATGACAGATGTCCCTGCGGCAGCGGATAATTTATTCCACCCAGAAGCTTATGAAGTACTGTAAGATATACCGTTTTTCCGGCAGAACTCGGTCCCATAATACTGATCAGATACATTGGCAGCTTGCCTGCCATTGAAATAATCTCATTATGACAGTATGGACAATAAAATTTGCGAATCGTACCGCTCATCTTTGTTCCATCAATTTCCAGATCCTTCACATCAATCGACTGAACAAAATCTTTTCTACATTCTTCAATGTTCTGATACTCCCCGGAAATCTTAATTGGATGAATTTCCTCATGTTCGATAACATGACTGTTTCGAAGTTCTCTCAGACTTTTGTACTCAATCTGCTTGTTTTTCTTATTATTATTTAAGACTACTATCGGCTGTGATCCGTCGAGTCTTGAATTGAACGTTTTAACTTCTTCCGGTACCATTTTTACGCATCTTTCATCCATCGCTACAGAACGCATACAATGGACACACTTAATCGGATAATATCCCATCGCTTTCTCTCCTTGTTCCTCTTATTTTCTGAACATATCTGCAAATTTTTCAAAAATTCCCCTGCTTCCGGGTTTTTCTTTCCCAACCGAGAGCATAATATTCGGTTCTCTGGACTTTAATACCGGTGGTTCCTGTAAAGCCGGAAAATAAATACCTTTATAACTGTTTTCACCGTAATTTATTTCTCCCGGTATTTCAAATTGAAACTGTCTCTTATACACATCTCCGAGCC
>ENA-OZVN01000068-OZVN01000068.1-human-gut-metagenome-genome-assembly--contig:-NODE-68-length-32200-cov-10.382641_pt1 | contig 32200 bp, 26 predicted proteins | sample MGYA00243446_ERZ654047 | MGnify/ENA primary metagenome ERZ654047 (study PRJEB26926, sample SAMN06164884) | human gut metagenome | biome: ENVO:00009003; feature: ENVO:2100002; material: ENVO:00002003...
GATCATGCCTAGTCTCGTGGGCTCGGAGATGTGTATAAGAGACAGATATTATTATCTCATGAAGTAACCGGTTACTTTACCGGTTGCTAAGAACGGAGAGATAGAAAAGGAGGAGAACATGAAAAAAACAAAACTGATTCTTCTTGCCGGCCTGGCAATGGCAGTCAGTCTGACGGGATGTCAGAAAAAAGAAGTGAAGCCTGGCGATGTGGCAGGTTATGATGAAGGAGAGCAGTATCTTTCAATCTGGGTACATAGTATTGAAGACACTCCGGAAGGACAGGTGTACAGAGAATCTGTAGACAGTTTTAACGAGAAATATAATGGCAAATATTTTGCAGATATTGAATTTATTCCGAGAAATGACAGCGGCGGCGGTTATTCGGATAAGGTAAATTCATCGGTGCTCTCAGGAGGCCTTCCGGATGTTCTTACACTGGACGGACCGAATGTTGCTGCATATGCAGAGAACGGTATCATCCAGCCTCTGGCAGACCTGACTGAGGAGGAGAGGGGCGAGTATCTGGAATCCATTCTGGAGCAGGGAACTTATGATGACAAGCTCTATGCACTTGGAGTCATGGAATCCAGTGTAGGCCTTTATTACAATAAAGATATTCTTGAGGAGGCCGGGATTGAAGTGCCGGATGCCGACCATCCATGGACAAGAACGGAATTTATGGATATTCTGGCAAAACTGAAGCCAATAATGGATGAGAAGAAGGGATATCCGATTGATATGACTTTCCCGGTAGGTGAAGCAAGTATTTATTATTATGCACCATTTATCTGGGCAAATGGCGGCAATCTGGTAAGTGATGATGGAATGACTGTAGATGGATATTTTAATTCAGAGAAAAACGTTGAGGTTATGAATTATTTCCATCAGATTGTAGAGAACAAATATATGTCAGAAGCTCCGGTCGAAAAGCTTTTTGAAAGTGGAAGAGCGGCCTTCAAATTTGATGGTGCATGGGAAGTCAATACCATATATGAGAACTATCCGGATATAAATCTTGGAGTTGCACCTTATGTGGTTGGTGATGACTGGGACGGTGATAGATATACACCGACAGGATCCTGGGCATTTGCGGCTTCTTCTGCGACAGACAATATTGAAGGAGCAACAGAGTTGGTCAAATGGATGAGTGGTGTGGAAAGTGGTGTCAGAATCTGGAATGAAGCAAAATCACTCCCATCAACATATAAGGCATTTGATCAGATCGATATATTCCAGACAGACGAAAATTATAAAGCACTGTACGAGCAGCTGAGTAAATACGGACACCCAAGACCAAAAACTCCTGTATATCCACAGGTAAGTACATCCTTCCAGCAGGCACTTGAAAGTGTCGGACTTGGCGGCAAGGATGCACAGACAGAACTGGATAAATCTGTAGAAAGGATTAACGCGAAACTGGAACGTTATACGAGAGAATAATGAAGAAAAAAGAATCAATCTTAGGAATGGCTTTTTTTGGCCCGGCACTGGTACTTCTTATACTGTTTTTATTTCTGCCGATGGTGTTGACACTGGTGTTCAGTTTTACCGATTACTTTGCACTGAATCCGGATATGACACATTTTGTAGGCCTGGAAAACTACATAAACATTTTTAAAGACGAATTATTTGTAAAATCATTTTTTAACACGGTAAAATTTGTGATTATCATCGTTCCCTGCCAGTGCATCGGAGCACTTGTTCTGGCACTTGCAATCAACAAAGTTACGCATTGCAAGAAATATTTTAAAGTAGCATTTTTTATCCCTGTTGTCATGTCTCTGGCGGTTGTATCCACACTCTGGATGGATATTTACAGCCCTGAGGGAATCCTGAATACAATGCTTGCACACCTTGGAATCAGTGCACAGCCTTTTATCCACAGTGCAAAGCAGGCACTTCCGTCCATCGCAGTTATGAGTGTATGGCAGGGTGTCGGATATCAGATGATTATCTTCCTTGGCGGACTTCAGAATATCAATCCGGCACTTTATGAGGCAGCAGAGATGGATCATGCAAGTGGATGGCAAAAATTTAAAGACATCACACTTCCGGAACTGAAACCTCTTTGCGTTTTCGTATTTATCACAGTTACAATCGGAGCATTTCGTATGTTAGTACAGCCGATGGTAATGACCGGCGGTGGTCCGGACCATTCAACCTACACTTTGGTATATGATATTTATGAAACTGGTACAATGAACTGGGAGATGGGACTTGCATCTACCATGGCAATTGTCTTTACAGTCTTTGTTGTTGTACTGACTATCATACAGAATGTACTGACTAAGGGAAAGGAGGAGAAAAAACATGTTAACAAAAAAGCAAAAAACATTTAACTGGGTTCTGGCAGTTTTTCTTCTGCTGCTCTCCATATTCTTCCTGTTTCCGGTAATCTGGATGCTTGCAAACTCTTTTAAACCGGATGCAGCGATCACAGCGGATATGAATTCTGTGGCAGCATTTATTCTGCCTGCTTTAAACGGAAATTATTTTGAAAACTATATTACGATTCTTACGGACACCAATTTCCTCCGTTATATGCTTAATACTTTAGGATATGCGGCACTTTTGATCGTACTCGGCGTGATCGTCAACGGGCTTGCCGGTTATGCACTGGCAAAGATTAATTTTCCATTTCGTGACCAGTGGCTTCTGATCATTATGATGCTTCTGATCGTACCAACAGAAACAGTTATCACGATTCACTTTCTGATCATTGCAAAAGCAGGTCTTCTGAATACAGTTATCGGATATGTACTTCCAATGATTGTGAATCCATTTAATATTTTCCTTTTCCGTCAGGTGTTTGTAAGCCTTCCGGATGACGTTTACGAGGCAGCACAGCTTGATTTCTGCAGCCCGGTAAAATATTTCTTTACGATGGTACTGCCGATGTCAAAGACAGTTGTTGCAACAGTCAGTGTTTTCACATTCCTTGGAGTGTGGAATGATTATCTCTGGCCGTCACTTGTATTCACATCCAGTGATCTTCTGACCGCACAGATCGGTCTGAACTCAATCACATCCAATGACAATACAACAATGGGTCAGACACTTGCAGTGATCACCCTGATCACAATTCCTGTTATTATCATTTATGCACTGTTCTCAAAACAGATTGTAGAAGGTGTAACTTCAACCGGTTCCAAGGAGGGTTAATGAATTATGAGTTTTATAGAATTTAAACATATCGGAAAAAAATATGCAGGAGCAGATAAGAACTCCGTAAGTGATTTCAACCTGGAAATCAATGAAAAAGAATTTATTGCATTTGTCGGACCATCTGGATGTGGAAAATCAACAACACTTCGCATGGTAGCCGGATTTGAGGAGATTACAGAAGGCGATCTGTATATTGATGGAAAAAAAGTAAACGAAACTGCTCCGAGAGACCGAGGTATTGCAATGGTATTCCAGAACTACGCGCTGTACCCGCATATGACAGTAGAGAAAAATATCGGATATGGTCTGAAGAATATGAAAATGCCGGCAGATCAGATCAAGAAAAAAGTAGACTGGGCGATTGATATTCTGGGACTGCAGGAATTTCGTTACAGAAAACCGAAGAATCTTTCCGGTGGACAGAGACAGAGGGTTGCACTTGGTCGTGCCATCGTAAAAAATCAGAAAGTATTCCTGATGGATGAGCCTCTTTCCAACCTGGATGCGAAACTCCGTGTCAGTATGAGAACAGAGATCAGCAGACTTCATCGTGAGATGGGAGCAACTACAATTTATGTTACACATGATCAGGTTGAGGCAATGACAATGGCAGATCGTATCGTCATCATGAAAGAGGGCGTGATCCAGCAGGTTGGAAAACCAATGGAGCTTTATGATCATCCGGTAAATAAATTTGTAGCTGGATTTATCGGATCTCCGCAGATGAACTTCTTTGATGTGACAGTAAAAGGAAAGGAAGTTACATTTAAGGACGGAAATAAACTTACACTTCCGGAAGCTATCATCAATAAACTGAACGGCAGGGAAGGTGAAATGACACTTGGAATCCGTGGTGAGGATCTCAAGATGGATGCGCAGAATCTGGAATTATATAAAGAAAATAAAATGAGAGCTGTGATCACAGATACGGAAGTTATGGGAAATGAAAATAACCTGTATTTCCAGTTTGGAGGCTGCCAGGCAGTTGCGAGAGTTTCAAAGTATGAGATCAGCCAGGTCGGAGATGAAATTGAGTTTGTATTCATGCCGTCCAAGATTCATTTCTTCGATAAGGAAACTGAGGTAAATTATTTATAGGAGTGACAGTAATGGAAGAAATCAGGATATTTTTGGGTACGATTGAGAGAGTCAAAAATTTTGTGAATGAAGTGAGTCATCTGGAATGCGATGTGGATATTGTTTCTGGAAGATATGTGATCGATGCAAAATCTATCATGGGAATTTTCAGTACAGACCTGTCCAAACCGGTCAATGTAAGAATTCATGCACAGGGAGCCGAAGCAGAAAAAGCTCTGCAGATAATTCGTAAATATGCAGAAGAATGAGAAAGTGAGTACAGAAAATGCAGAAAATATATGTAAAACCAAAAGACTGCTGGATGAATGACCCGAATGGTTTTATTTATTTCAAAGGTCTGTATCATTTGTTCTATCAGTGCTTTCCTTATGCGCCGCAGTGGGGAAGAATGCACTGGGGTCATGTTGTCAGCAAAGATCTTGTAAGCTGGGAAGATCAGGGAATAGCGCTGTATCCAAGTAAAACAGATGACAGAAGTGGGTGTTTTTCTGGAACAGCTGTTGAAAATGATGGGAAGATGCAGCTGTATTTTACCGGAGTAAATTATCTGGTTGAAAATCCTGAGAATATCAATCACTGTGTAGATGAGCAGTTTGTATCCGCACAGCTGATGATCACTTCTGAGAATGGATTTAATTTTGATAACATTGGGGATAAGAAAACAGTTCTTCCGGTCATACATGATGCAAAAACCGGTGATGCAAGACATACCCGAGATCCGAAGGTCTGGAAAAATGGCGACAGATGGTATATGATGCTTGGAAGCACAATTGAAGATAAGCAGGGAAGACTTCTGTTCTTTACTTCAAAAGATGGCGAATCCTGGAAATATAAAAACTCTGTTACCAAAGAGAAATTTGGCTGGATGTGGGAATGCCCGGATTACTTTGAAGTGGACGGAAAACAGATAGTAATCTTTTCACCAATGGGATTTCTGAAAGACGGAAAAGCAGATGATGCACAGGCAGTCTGTATGCAGGTGAAATTTGATGAGAAAACATGTCAGATGGAACTTCCGGATGAGTACCAGCTTATGGACTATGGAATGGATCTTTATGCACCACAGAGCACCCTCGATGAGGAGGGAAGAAGAATCCTGACTGCGTGGCTTCGCATGCCGGAGCCGGTGGATGGGAAATGGCAGGGAATGATGTGTATTCCAAGAGTTGTAGAAGCGAAAGAGAATCACATTTATTTTCGTGTCCATCCGAATATTCAGGCAGCATATACAAGAGAAATCTCCGCACCGTATGAAGCAGATGAAAGCGGATATCGTGTAAGATTTTCTCTGAAAGATGGTGAAAAGGTAAACATTGGCGGATACATTATTTACAGAGAAGGCAGCAGGATTTGTACTGACAGAAGTAGCCTCTACAGAAAATTTACGAATCACAGAGTACAGTTTACAACACCTGAATTAAAAGAAGGATTTGAGCTTGAAGTATATGTAAACCCGAACCTGATTGAAGTCTTTGTAAATGACGGTGAAGCGGTAATTTCCAATACCGTGTATGATCTGGGCAAAGAAATAGAGACAGATGTAAAAATGAGAATAGAAACTCTGGAAAAATAAAGAACTCCGGTCATGAAGAAATTTGTGACCGGAGTAACTGTTTACAGGTAATATTCCGCAGTTTTGACTATAACAAAGACTTTCATGTCACGAATCTGATATTTTCAGCTTGTATTTTGTATATTCAAAATATGATATAGAGTATAGTGTAAGAAAAATCAGGCGAAGAATAGCTGGAACAGGAGATGAGAGATATGAGATATGGATATTTTGATGAAGCAAAAAAGGAATATGTGATCACACGTCCGGATACACCGGCACCGTGGGTAAACTATCTTGGCTCACCAGAGTATGGGGCAATCGTTTCAAATAATGCAGGAGGATACAGTTTTGCAAAATCCGGAGCAAATGGAAGAATCCTGAGATATATTTTCAATCAGTTTGATCAGCCGGGACGGTATATTTACCTTCGCGATAATGAAAGTAAAGATTACTGGTCTGCATCCTGGCAGCCGGTAGGCAAAGATCTGGAGACGTACAAAAGTGAATGTCATCATGGAACAGCATACACAAAAATGATGGCAGATTACAGTGAAATTCACTCAGAAGTAAGATATTATGTGCCGCTGGAGCGGTCTTATGAAGTATGGAGTCTGGCAGTAACAAACTATTCTGAGAAAAAACGTGAACTTACAGTAACAGGATATGCGGAATTTACCAACAACAGTAACTATGAACAGGATCAGGTAAATCTTCAGTATTCTCAGTATATCACACAGACGGTTTTCAGAGGGAACCGTGTACGTCAGATGATCCACGCAAACCTGGATCGTCTGGAAGAAGGTGAAAACATTGATAACAAAAATGTATTCGATAGATTCTTCGGACTGGCAGGAGCTGACGTGAATTCCTGGTGCGGAGACAAAGAAAGCTTTCTCGGAAGATATCACGGATATAACAATCCAGAGGGCGTGATCACGGGAAAACTCAGCAATAAGGGAAATTATAATGAGAATAGCTGTGGAGCACTTTCAACAGTTTTAAGCCTTGCTCCGGGGGAAACAAAAGAAATCACTTTTCTTGTTGGAATGAAAGGTGATGCAGAAGCGGGCGAGATCGTGGAGCATTACAAAAACTGCCAGGATGTATGTAAAAGAGAACTGGAAGAACTGATCGAATACTGGCATGGTCAGCTTTCTCACTTCCAGATCAGAACCCCAAGTCCGGAATTTAATACCATGATCAATACATGGAATGCATACAACTGTTTTATGACCTTTATCTGGTCACGGGCAGCTTCTTTTACCTACTGTGGACTCCGCAATGGATATGGATATCGCGATACAGTTCAGGATATTCAGGGAGTGATTCATCTGGCACCGGAGATGGCGGTGGAAAAAATCCGATTCATGCTTTCAGCACAGGTGGATAACGGCGGTGGACTTCCGCTTGTAAAATTTACACATAACCCGGGACATGAAGATACTCCGGACGATGCTTCCTATGTACAGGAAACAGGACATCCGGCTTATCGTGCAGATGATGCACTGTGGCTTTTCCCTACAGTCTATAAATATGTTTCAGAAACAGGCAATGTGGCATTCATGGATGAAGTGATTCCGTTTGCAAACAAAGGTGAGGCAACCGTATATGAACATCTGAAACGTGCAATTGCATTTTCTGAAAACCATCTTGGAAAACATGGAATGCCGGCAGGTCTTTATGCAGACTGGAATGACTGTCTCAGACTTGGAAAAGATGGAGAGTCAACTTTTGTAGCACTGCAGTATTATTATGCAATGACGATCCTCAGAGAATTTGCAGACTACAAAGAGGATAAAGAATATATTGAATATCTTAACGAAAGTCAGAAGAAACTTGGAAAACTGATCCAGGATCTCTGCTGGAATGAAGACCGCTTTATCCGTGGATTTACAGAAGATGGAGCTGTGATTGGAAAGCGCACAGATCCGGAAGCGAATATGTGGCTGAATCCGCAGAGCTGGGCGGTGATCAGTGGTCTTGCAGACGATGCACAGGCAGATCTTGCACTGGATATGGTTTATAAGAGACTGAATACGGAATATGGAGCAATCCTGATGGATCCTCCATATCATGCTCATGCATTCGAGGGTGCGCTGGCTGTGATCTATAATGCAGGAACCAAGGAAAATGCAGGGATTTTCTCACAGTCCCAGGGATGGATCATTCTTGCAGAAGCTCTGAGAGGACATGGAGAGAGAGCTTTTGGCTACTTTATGGAAAATGCGCCTGCGGCACAGAATGACAGGGCAGAGATCCGAAGGCTGGAACCATACTGCTATGGACAGTTTACAGAGGGAAAAGCAAGCCCGAATTTCGGACGCTCTCATGTACACTGGCTGACAGGAACAGCATCTACCGTTATGGTAGGGTGTGTAGAAGGTATCCTTGGTATGCGTCCTGACTTTGGCGGACTGCGAATTGCACCATCTGTTCCGAAAGAATGGGATAAATTTGAAATTGATAAAGATTTTCGCGGATGTAAACTTCATATTACAGTCCATAATCCGGGACACGTGGAATCTGGTTTCAAGAAGATGATCGTCAATGGAGAAGAACTGGGAGAAAATTATATTCCTCAGGAAAAGCTTACAGAGATTACAGAAGTAGAACTGTTCATGTCATAAAAAGGAGACAGCATGAAATATATAAAATTTCAGGATAAAAAAGGAACGTTTACCATTCAGAGTCCGGAAAACTACAGTGGTCTGTATTTTCCGCTGGCGGGTGATGGAGGACTGAAATCCAGTATCACTCCGAACCTTGGAGGAGACAGCAAGACAGATCAGAACCATTTTCTTTTGGAACCGGTAAGTATTGAAAATCTTCACAATAATCGCAGTACCAGAAATTTCTGGTGTCGTATAGAAGGTAAGGGATGCTGGTCTGCAACGGGAATTTCAGCAGAGCAGGAATTACAGAAATTTACAGAAGCTCAGGATAAAAGCATTCTAGAAGCCGGTTTTATGTGGCAGAAAGTGACCAGAACTTCTGCAAAATATGGTCTTCAGTCAGAAATCACTTCTTTTGTTGATGTGGACGGAGCAGCAGAGATTGAACTGGTCAGAATAAAAAATATATCTGAAGAAGTGACAAAAATAACTCCGATCGCTGCAATACCACTTTATGGAAGAAGCGCGGACAATATTCGAGATCATCGTCATGTGACATCGCTTCTTCACAGAATCAATACAACAGAATATGGTGTGGAAGTCACACCGGTTCTGTCTTTTGATGAAAGAGGTCATCAGAAGAATCATACCACCTATTTTGTATATGGATATTCAGAAAAAGGCGATGCGCCGGAGGCGTTTTATCCTACTGTGCAGGAGTTTATAGGAGAGGGCGGTACCTATCTGAATCCAGAAGCAGTAAGAAAGAACAAGCCAGGCAGAATGGCAGGAAGCAGAGTTGAGGGAAAAGAGGCAATGGGAGGCATCCGCTTTGCGGATGTTGAGCTAAAACCGCAGGAAACAGCAGGTTTTATCATACTGGCAGGACTGACAGAGAAGAAAGAGAGTATTGCCAAAACTGTCGTAAAATACAGAACAGAAGAGCAGGTGGAGAACGTTCTTGAAGAGGTGAAATCCTACTGGCAGAAAAAAGTAAATGTATCTTATGAAACCGGTGATGCAGATGCTGATAACTATATGAAATGGATCAGCTTTCAGCCGGTACTGCGAAGAATCTATGGCTGTTCTTTTCTCCCATATCACGACTATGGAAAAGGTGGACGAGGATGGAGAGATCTCTGGCAGGACTGTCTTGCACTCCTGATCATGAATCCGGCTGTAGTGCGTCAGATGATTGTTGCCAACTATGGCGGTGTCCGAATTGACGGAACAAATGCCACGATTATTGGAAATAAACAGGGAGAATTTATCGCGGACAGAAATAATATTGCCCGTGTCTGGATGGATCATGCATTCTGGCCGTTTGGAACGACGAAGCTGTATATCGACCAGACCGGCGATATGGATATTCTGTTTGAAAAAGTTCCATATTTCAAAGATCTTCAGTCAGGAAGAGGAACAACACACGATGAAGAATGGAATACAGCTTACGGAAAACAGCAGAAAGTAGAGAGCGGAGATATTTATTTCGGAACAATTCTGGAGCATATTCTTCTGCAGAATTTAACTGCTTTTTATGATGTAGGTGAGCATAATGAAATGAAACTCCATGGAGCCGACTGGAACGATGCCATGGATATGGCGTGGGACAATGGTGAGAGTGTGGCGTTTACCTGTGCCTATGCAGGAAATATGAATAACATTGCAGACTGTCTGGAAAACCTGGAACGCATAAGCGGAATTAACCGGGTTGAGATTGCCAGTGAAATGGAATGTCTGTTTTCCTGTGGAAGAGATCTATATGAGAATGCAGACAAAAAAAGAAAACTGCTGGATTCTTACACCAAAAAGTGTGCACACAACATCAGCGGCGACACAGTGATTGTCAGAATTGATGAGATAGTCAGAAATCTGCGTGAAAAAGCAGAATGGATGATGGAAAATATCCGAAAGAATGAATGGATCACAGATGGTGGAGACGGATGGTTCAATGGTTATTATGATGACCACAAAAATCCGGTAGAGTGCTGCGAAAAAGATCGTGTACGCATGATGCTGACCAGCCAGGTATTCGCGATCATGAGCGGAACTGCAACAAAAGAGCAGACTGCCGCGATCAGCAGAAGTGCAGATAAATATCTGTTCGATGAGAAAGCAGGCGGTTATCGACTGAATACAAATTTCAGAGAAGAGAAATTTGATCTCGGCAGAATGTTCGGCTTTGCCTATGGTGAAAAAGAAAACGGAGCTGTTTTCTCTCACATGGCAGTCATGTATGCAAATGCTCTGTACAGTCAGGGATTTGTAAAAGAAGGATATAAAGTGCTCAATACACTTCTTCATGCGGCAATGAACTTTGAAAGCAGCTATATGTATCCAGGACTTCCTGAATATTTTGACAGTGATGGAAGAGGGCTGTATGCATATCTTACCGGTGCAGCAAGCTGGTATATGTTGACCATGATCACAGAAGCTTTTGGAGTAAGAGGAGAGATTGGCAATCTTGTGATCGCACCAGCACTTATGGCAGAACAGTTTGATAAAGAAGGAAATGCATCACTCTATCTGGAATTTGCAGGAAAGAAATTTGAGGTTCACATTTCCAATCCAGACAAAAAGGAGTATGGAGAATATCAGATCGTTCAGGCGTACTGTGACGAAAAAGAAATAGAAAAAAGAGCAGACGGAAGTGCCTGTATGAAAAAAGAGACGATTGAACAGTTGTCTTCAGATGAGACACATAATATTACTATAGTATTACAATAAAAACAACCCGACATTATGTAGTAAAATGACATAATGCCGGGTTGTTTTCTGTTTTTCTCAATGCAGGGCAGAGGCATGTCTGCTGGTCTACCACATGGATTTGTAGTATTTGTCGCGGTATTTCTTTGGTGTCAGTCCTGTATAGCCTTCAAAAATCTGTATAAAGTGACTCTGTGAGGAAAAGGAAAGATACGCCGCAATATCCACGATAGACTGATCAGAATATCTGAGAAGATGAGTGGCTTTTTCTATTTTCTGTTCACGGATGTAGTCACTGATCGATACACCAAGATTCTGCTTGAATATACGGGAAAGATAATTGCAGGACAGCCCTGTATGTTCAGCCAGATCCTGAATGGTGATTCTTTCTTTTATGTGACTGTAGATATAGTTGATGCATTCAATGACAGGTTTGGACAGAACAGAACTTTTTTTCTGAAGAAGCATTTTTCCGGTAAAATCTTTTGCCATAATATGGTGGAGGTCTGCAACTTCACGGACTGAAGTGCAGGAATCCATTTTTAAGATATAGAAGTCGCTGAGGCGATAGGCCTGCTCCGGTTCCAGTCCTCCGTCAATGCAATAACGGGTCAGCATGGCGGTAGTTACCACAAAATGATATTTGATATTGGTCAGAGGATTTCTTGAAAGGACACCAGTTCCTTCGAGATGAAGAAAGGAATCGTTTTTGCAGTTTGCAGTGACAGTCTCCATGTCTCCGCTTCGGACTGCATTATAAAAAGAGTATTCTACGGAGGGAGAACGGTGCAGGATCTCCATATCATCGTTTTTCATTTCAGTGTGGTACCAGTCTTTTGAAATTGCCATAAATATCACTCCTTAATGTGTTGATTTTTTATATTATGACATGAATCTGACATTTTGTTAAGATTAATAATATATTTTGAATGTCAAAAATGATATAGTATCATCATCAAAGAGAAAACAGTGAAAAATGCTTTGAACAAGGAGGAATTTTTAATGAAAAGAAAATTTGTATCTGTAATCCTGACAGCAGCAGTTGTTACAGGAACACTCTCAGCAGCAACTGTAGTAAGTGCGGATTCCGGAGAAGGAAAAGTGATTAATATTTATTCCTGGAATGATGAATTTCGTCAGAGATTGGAAGCTGTATATCCGGAAGTAGAATCTACATCAAAGGATGGAACAGTTACAACACTGAAAGATGGAACAGAGATCCACTGGGTCATTAACCCGAATCAGGATGGCGTTTACCAGCAAAAACTGGATGAAGCATTGATGAACCAGGCGGATGCGGCAGACGATGACAAAGTAGATATTTTCCTGTCAGAGACAGACTATGTAAATAAATATACAGACAAAGATGCAGATGTGGCAATTCCGCTTAAAGATCTCGGAATTGATCCTGACAAAGATCTTGCAGATCAGTATGATTTTACAAAAACAACAGCATCTGACACTGATGGAGTACAGAGAGGTTCTACATGGCAGTGCTGCCCGGGAACTCTGGTATATCGTCGTGACATCGCAAAAGATGTATTTGGAACAGATGATCCGGAAGCAGTAGGCGAGAAATTAAAGGACTGGGATACAACAAAAGCAACAGCAGAAGAACTGAAAGCAAAAGGATACTACACATTTTCTTCTTATGCAGATACATTCCGTCTGTATGGAAACAGCATCGAAAGTTCATGGGTAGAGCCGGGAAGCACAACGATCAAAGTTGACCAGAAGATCATGGATTGGATAAGTGATTCAAAAGAATGGCTGGATGCAGGATATCTGAACAAAACTGTAAAAGGTCAGTGGAACGATGACTGGAACAAAGCTATGAGCTCTGACTCCAAAGTATTCGCATTCCTGTTCCCGGCATGGGGAATTGACTTTACCCTGAAACCAAACTGGGATGGCGAAGACGGTGCCTGGGCTGTTACAAACCCACCGCAGGAATACAACTGGGGCGGATCTTATATCCATGTAGCAACAGGAACAGACAACACGGAACATGCAAAAGATATTATCCTTGCTCTGACTGGAAACAAAGACAACCTGTTAAAGATTTCCAAAGACTATGCTGACTTTACAAATACAAAATCCGGTATGCAGGAGGCTGCTTCTGACGATGCATTCGCTTCTGATTTCCTCGGTGGACAGAATCCATTTGAATATTTTGCACCGGTTGCAGAAAACATCAAAATTGCCCCGCTTTCCCCTTATGATCAGGGCTGTGTAGAGCTGATCCAGAATGCTTTCAGCGATTATTTCCAGGGAAATGTTGAGTTTGACAAAGCAAAATCAAACTTTGAAACAGCAATCATGGAACGTTATCCGGAAATTACAGAAGTACAGTGGCCGGAATAAATGATCAGATCAGCAGGGTACAGAGTGCCCTGCTGTTTATTGGAAAGGAAAGGCATTTATGAAAAAAAAGAAAAAAAATATTGATTACGGAAAATGGGGCTTGTTATTTATTCTTCCATTTTTTATCGCGTATCTGATATTTTCTCTTATTCCTTTGATCGATACTGTAAGATACAGCTTTTTCGAATATTATCGTTCGGGTATCAAGGTAGTAGGTCCGAATTTTGTCGGCATGAAAAACTACATCAGTCTTTTGAAATCAGATATGTTCCTGTATGGAAAAAACACATTGATCCTGTGGCTGATCGGTTTTGTTCCGCAGATCGTGGTTGCACTTGTACTTGCCTGCTGGTTTACAGATCTTCGAATGAAGATCCACGGCAAACAGTTCTTTAAAGTAGTTATTTATCTGCCGAACCTGATCATGGCGTCTGCATTTGCCTTATTATTCTTTACGATGTTCTCTACCAATGGTCCGGTCAACTCTATTCTGTTGTCTCTGGGTGTTCTGAAAGCACCGATTGATTTCCTGGGTTCTGTTCTGGGAACAAGAGGACTGATTGGATTTATGAACTTTATGATGTGGTTTGGAAATACAACGATCATGCTGATGGCGGCAGTTATGGGTGTAAGTGTGGAGGTCTATGAGGCTGCTGATCTGGATGGATGCAATGGAATTCAGAGATTTTTCTATATTACACTGCCAATGATCCGTCCGATCCTTGCATACACACTGATCACATCTATCATCGGTGGTCTTCAGATGTTTGATGTTCCTCAGATCCTGACAAACGGACAGGGTAACCCGGACAGAACATCCATGACACTGATCATGTTCCTGAACAGTCATCTGAAGAGCAAGAATTATGGAATGGCAGGTGCATTATCTGTTTACCTGTTCATCATCAGTGGTATCCTCTGCTTCTTTGTTTACAGAATGACCAATGACAACGATCCAGATGGTTCAAAAAAGGCAGCTAAGAAACGTGCAAAAGAAGAAAGGAGAAGAGCAAGATCATGAAAACAAATTCAGGAAAACGTGTGATGAGCATTTTCGCACATATTGTACTCATTCTCTTATCTTTTATGTGTCTGTTTTTCTTTGCGATTCTGCTTATCAATGCAACGCATTCACATGCAGAACTGCAGAAAGGCTTTTCTATCATTCCGGGTAAACATTTTCTGGATAACCTGAAAAGTGTGGCAAATGATGGAAGCTTTCCAATGTTCAGAGGAATCATTAACAGTGTGATCGTGTCCGGATGCTCTGCAGCATTATGTACATACTTTTCTTCCCTGACTGCATATGGCATTTATGCTTATGATTTCAAGGGAAAGAAAGTTGCTTTTACTTTCATCATGGCAATCCTTGTTATGCCGACACAGGTAACTGCAATGGGATTCCTGAGATTGATCACAAAGATGGGAATGTATGATTCACTTCTTCCGCTGATTATTCCGTCCATTGCTTCACCGGCAGTATTTTACTTTATGTACAGTTATTTACAATCTTCTCTTCCGCTGTCACTGGTGGAAGCTGCCAGAATTGACGGATCTGGAGAGTTCCATACATTCAACCGTATTGTACTTCCAATCATGAAACCGGCGATCGCAGTTCAGGCAATCTTTACCTTTGTTGGATCATGGAACAACTACTTCGTACCGGCATTGGTTATCCAGTCCAAGAACAAGATGACGGTTCCGATCCTGATTGCAACATTACGAGGTGCTGATTACATGAACTTTGATATGGGTAAGATTTACATGATGATCACTGTTGCTATCGTACCGATCATTATTGTTTATCTGCTTCTGTCAAAATATATCATCGCAGGTGTTACGCTGGGTGGCGTAAAAGAGTAAAAAATAAAAGTTATCATCAATCAGAAGAACGCGGCAGGATATTCTTGCATAAAGGATAAAGAATGCTGTCGTTCTTTTGTTGTATAAAATAAATTCAAACGTTAGCAGGAGGATTATATATGAAAGATGTATGGGGACACAGTGGAAGTATGGATCAGAGTCTGTCTGAACTTGAAATCAGACACCGGACTCTGGCAAGAGAAGCGGCGGTGGAAGGTATTGTACTTCTGAAAAACGAAGGAGTACTTCCTCTTTCCACAGCTTCAGCTATTGCACTGCTTGGAAGTGGGGCAGAAAAGACTATTAAAGGCGGAATTGGTTCCGGTGATGTAAATAACAGAGAAAATATTTCCATTTATCAGGGAATGAAAGAAGCAGGTGTGACTATTACCAGCGAGGACTGGCTGGAGGATTATGAAGAACGTTATAAAAACGCACGAAATGTCTGGAAAGAAAAAATCCTTGAGGATGCAAAGCACGTAGATAATCCATTTGATGCATACGCAAGCAACCCTTTTATTCTTCCGGAAGGACGGGCTGTTGAAGCAAAGGATATCGCAGATGCAAAAGCAGCTGTGTATGTGCTCAGCCGTATTTCCGGAGAGGGTAAAGACCGCCGCAGGGTAAAAGGAGACTATTATCTGAGTGAAAGAGAAGCAGCAGATCTTTTTTTCCTGAATGAAAAAAAGATTCCGGTCATCCTGCTTCTGAATGCGGGTGGTCCGATCGAACTGACTGACATTCTGGAAAATACAGAGAACATAAAGGCAATCCTTAATATTTCCCAGCCGGGGCAGGAGAGTGGATATGCGGTTGCAGACATCCTGCTGGGAAACTGTGTACCAAGTGCGAAACTGACGACAACCTGGGCGAGAAGATATGAAGACTGCCCTTTTGCAGAGGATTACAGTTATCTGAATGGAAATCTGGATACCGAAGAGTACAAAGAAGGGATTTTTGTCGGATACCGTTATTTTGACAGCTTTGGCAAAAAGCCACTGTTTCCGTTTGGATTCGGACTGTCCTATACAGAGTTTAAAATAGAATTCAAAGGGATTGAAACTTCGGAGAAAGAACTTACAGTTGAAATGAAAGTTACTAATATCGGAGATACTTATGCAGGAAAAGAAGTTGTGCAGATTTATGCATCTCTTCCTCAGACAGAGGTAAAGAAAGAATATCGCCGTCTCGTTGGGTATGCAAAAACAAAGCTTTTGCAGCCGGGAGAAGCTGAAACATTGAAGATCACAGTTGGACAGAAAGAACTGGCATATTTTTCTGAGGAAAAACATCAGTGGATCATAGAAAAAGGAACCTATGGTATCTGGACCGGAAACAGTTCTGTATCTCTCGAATACAGTAGCACTGTGAAAGTAGAGCAAAGTGTATCGTTGGAGGATACCTGTGTCCTGGAAAACACAGCAGAGATAGAAGAAGAACTGTGGAAAACGTACGAATGCAGAAAAACAACGGCAGATAACAGCCATTGTATTGTTTTTACACCGTATGCAGAAGAGAAAAAAATATACAGATCAGCTTATGCCACGGAACAGATGGCAGAAGATCTGATTCCTCTTCTCTACGGAAATATTGCAGAAACAACAAGTACTCTGGGGGCAGCAGGAATCCGCGTTCCGGGAACCGCAGGTGAGACAACAGAAGGACTTCTTGACAAGTATGGTATTCCATCGCTGATCATGGCAGACGGACCGGCAGGTATCCGATTGCAGCAGCACTATGAAGTGGACAGGGCAACAGATACCGTTTATGGAATCGGTGTACTGGGGGCACTGGAGAATGGCTTCCTGGTAGACAGAGAAGAGCATGAGGGTGCTGACCAGTATTATCAGTACTGCACTGCATTCCCGGTAGGAACTGTAATGGCTCAGACCTGGAACAGAGATCTGATGCAGAGATTTGGAGAAGCGGTTGCACTTGAGATGGAAGCATTTCACGTCAATCTGTGGCTGGCACCGGGTCTGAATATCCACAGAAATCCTCTTTGTGGACGAAATTTTGAGTATTATTCAGAAGATCCGTTCCTCTCAGGAACGCTGGCAGCATCTGTAACAAAAGGTGTGCAGTGCCATAAGGGATGCGGCGTTACAATTAAGCATTTTGCATGCAATAATCAGGAAGATAACCGTATGGGGGTGGATGTAAAGATTTCAGAGAGGACGCTCAGAGAAATTTATCTTCGTGGATTTGAAATTGCAGTGAAAGAGGGACAGCCGACAGCAATCATGTCTTCTTACAATCTTGTCAATGGAGTGCATGCGGCGAACAGCAAAGATCTGTGTACCAGAATTGTCCGGAAAGAGTGGGGATTTGATGGAGTTATCATGTCTGACTGGAATACAACCGTACCGGAAGATGGAAGTGTTGCATGGAAATGTGCTGCAGCAGGAAATGACATCATCATGCCTGGAAATGCAGAAGATGCCGAGAGTATTCGTAAAGCATACAGAAACGGAGATCTTACAGAAGAAGAAATCCGTTCCTGTGCAGGCAGGATTCTTAAACTGATCAGTCAGCTGGCATAGAATTGTTACATCTTCAATGCCAGATATAATCGCACGGCATCCCGAAATTCCCTGGGATTGCAGCCGCATTTTTTATAAATCTGGTTCAGTCTGTACTGGACAGTATTTTTGTGAAGAAATGTTTCCTCGCAGGTCTTTTTGAGGGACATGTCACAGGAAAAATAAATATGAAGCAATTTAAGGTCTTCCGAAGAAAGCTTATCCAGAGTTTTCGCAAGGAAGGCCTTTTTGCTGCGGGAATTTATGGAGGCGAGGATCAGCTCCAGATCCAGTGAGGCGGCCTCAACATAGCTGCATCCGGCGGGCATGGATTTCAGAGCAATCTCGGCAGAAAAAGCGGAATCATAAATCTCGTGGATAAAAGCAGGGTTTCCCACAGCAATCCACAATGCGTCTTTGTATTTCTGTGCAAAATCCATCAGAAACTGTCGTTTCCGTTGGAAAACAGCCTCTTCAATCACTGCAAGATATTCATCCGGATAGACAAAGGTAAAAAGCTGGCAGTCCAGCTGTTTAAAAAGCTGTGAGACAGCATTGTCCAGAGAAGCGGAGAGTACAGGTCTGTTGTCAGAATGGATTTTCAGGCGAAGAAGTTGGCAGGATTTTTTTTCATCGATATTCCATCTGGAAAGATTTTCACGAAGATACTCAGGATGGATGTCCTCATGATCGATAAGACCACGGAGAATATAACTTTTCTTTTCGGATTCTGTACGGTTGAAGGCATCCAGTTCCTTCTCGCGGATCAGAAGCCGGGTGATACGTTCAGCCAGCCTGGCATATTTTTGCACATCATCGGGATTTCCGGTGATCCCGATGACAGCGATGATCTTGTGATTGTGATAGATGGGAAGATTGACCCCCTGCTGTGTGCCGGTGAAATGGTCATTTTCACGGACTTCGATCACACTGCCGCTTGCAGCAGCTTCCCGTCCGATCTCATGAAAGGTTCCTATTCGGCTTTCATCTGTGCTTGCAAAAATTGTCCCGGAACAATCTATAAAATTAACGTTCTGTCCGCAGAGATCCCGGACGGTATCTACGATCTGCTGTGCAAGGGCTCTGGTGATATAAGGCGTCATTTGCGTTCCTCCTGGTCAATAGGCAAGGCAGCAGTTTCCCGTGCTGCCTTGCGCACTTTCTTTGCAGAGTACATCTTCTGGTCTGCATCAATAAATAAACCCATTGGCAACATTATAACGAATCCTGGGACAAAATACCAGTTTTTGTATACAAAAAACCCGCTGGTCAGGGAGAAGACGTTACTGTGAACAGTTACGAGAAGACCAACGGGTAAAAAAGGAAAAGGGCTGGTTAAATTAAAACAGACGGAATACCTGCTCAGTGGAAGCAGTCATATTTGCCTTTGCAGTAGCAGGATCCATGGCTTCTTCAAGAGTAGAGATTCCACGAACAATCGGGAAGAAAGCATCAATACCGGCTTCATTGCAGGCAACGGCTTCTTTTGTAACACTTCCTGCAAAAGCAATCGTTTTTGCACCATATTTTTTGCCGAGTTTTGCAACACCGACAGGAGCTTTGCCCATGGCAGTCTGATGATCCAGACGGCCTTCTCCGGTTACGACAACATCAGCATTTTTCATTTCATCCTCCAGATGAACCGCATTCAGGATCAGCTGGATTCCAGGAGTCAGTTCTCCGTTTAAGTAGCTTAAGAATGCAAAACCAAGTCCACCTGCTGCACCTGCACCGGAAGCGTTCATATTGTCTCTGCCGATCACATCAGCAGTAATTTTTGCATAGTTTTCCATTCCTGCATCCAGAACCGGAAGCATTTCGGAGGTAACACCTTTTTGTGGACCGTAAATATAAGTTGCGCCCTGGAAACCACAGAGCGGATTGGTGACATCACAGGCAATTTTGAAATTGCACTGGGAAAGAAGCTCTGTTTTGTCAGAAAGTTTCACAGAAGCGACTTTAGCAAGTGCCTGTCCGCCTTCGCCGGTTTCATTTCCGTTTTTGTCAAGGAAGGTGAAACCAAGGGCACGGAGCATTCCGATTCCACCGTCATTGGTAGCACTTCCGCCGATTCCGATAATGAAATTGCGGATTCCTCTGCCGATAGCGTCAAGAATCATTTCTCCTACACCAAAAGTAGTGGCAGTCATAGGATCTTTCTGGTCGGAAATCGTGATCCCTGAAGCCGAAGCCATTTCCATGACAGCAGTATTGGTATCCTTGAGATAACCATAATAAGCATTGACTGGTTCATGATACGGACCGGTAACGGTGACATCAATGCGTTCTCCGTTCAGGCCTTCGATCAGGGCATCGGTGGTTCCTTCACCGCCGTCTGCCAGTGGCTTAACGATTACTTCAGCATCTTTATGCGCGGCAAGTACACCTGCTTTGACGGCCATGCCGGCTTCCATGGAAGTCATGCTTCCCTTAAAGGAATCAACTGCAACAACAACTTTCATAAACTAAAACCCCCTGTGGTAATGATAAAAAGCTGTTCAGCTGGTAAACGAGATATAAAAAACAATTTAGAGGAATTACCTACTGTGTTTGGAGTAAGCAATAACTGAACAGCTTTGATGATGTTACTATAGCATGGATAATCATAAAAAGATATGTTCCATATACCAAAAAATAAAGAATTGACACAGGGAAAATACGGTACAAATAACAAAACCCTCTGCCACACACGAATCTGCATGACAGAGAGCTTTGCTGCATATTATCTTGGCTCTTTTCCGGCGGCAAATAGCATCATCATCTCATTGGTAAGGCTGATGTCATTTCCCTGTCCGGTGATCTTATCACGGTCAAACCATTGGGCCATAGAAAGTTCTTCGTGGTCAACGGTGAGTGTATCATCACCGTCTACATCACAGAAAAATCCGAAGAGCAGTGTACCGGAGAAAGACCATGGCTGACTCTTGTAGTAGCGCAGGTTTTTGACCTTCAGACCGACTTCTTCCATGACTTCCCGGTGGACGGTTTCTTCAATGGTTTCGCCAATCTCTGCGAATCCGGCGATCAGAGCATGAAGCTTGAAATTTCTTCCTTCATATTTAGAGAGGAGAAGTTTATCTCCGTTGGTGACTCCCACGATAACTGCGGGCATCAGAACCGGATATTCATGACGGCCACAGGAAGGGCAGAGCATCATTCGCTCCTTTGTGTCGTGCTTCATCGGTGTTCCGCAGCAGCCGCAGAATCGACGGCTCTGGTACCACTGGAAAATCTGGTGTCCGGTGATGCCGGCAAAGGCAAGATGACGCGGCGCGGCGGTGCGGAGTTCCCGTATGCTGTGCAGTTCATAATTGTCAGCCAGGCTGATATCCAGATTTGGAATCAGATAAAAATGATCGTCATCTATAGAGAACAGGTAAATATAATTCTCATAAAGAGAAGGAAGCTTTCCTTCCAGTTCCCGAAAACGCAGAAAGGAAATTTCCGTCTCCGGACCGGCCTGATGAAACAGTATTTTCTTATCTTCAAAGGAAAGAATAAAGCTGTCTGCCGTTGGTGGAACCGGCTTGTATTCATTGTGGTAAACATGTGGTGCGATATCCTGTATCATAATAAAACTCCTCCTGGAAATACTTTTGTATTTTTTAACTTTAAGCGTAACAAGTCCCTCAAAGATTGAGGGATTCAGGGAGTTTGAAACGGACTTGTCCGCTTTGTTCCTGCCTGAGTAAAAAATATAAATAAGTATAGGACGGAGACTGAAAAAATGCAAGAACAGACGAAAAAATAAATTATGTCATGGCAAAACGCCTCGCGTAACATTACCGGTGAAGTAACATCCGGTTCATAAAATTGTGAAAAAAGTATCAGGCACAGTTGACAATAAACAACACTTATGTTATTATAATGTCAGTATAATTCCATATTGAACATATGAAGTGCTGGCTGTTTCCGCGTAGCAGTCAGAAGAGGGAATCAGGTGAGAATCCTGAGCGATCCGGTCACTGTAACAGAGGAGCGACCTTTCATTTATCCCATTGTACGACCGTTGTATGAGAAGGGGAGAGGAAGCGATGATCCTGAAGTCAGGAAACCTGCTTTGTATGGCGAGGTTAAACTTCCGTGTAAAGTGTAACAACCAACTGAGAGATATCCGCAGTCTCGAAGCGTTGTCTGCTTAATTGGAAGCAGGCATTTTTTTATGGAATTCGCCTGTTCGTATGAATTATACCAGCATGCTTTTGTTGCGTTGGCCACCGCAGAGCATGTAGCCCTTTAAGGGTATGATTAAATGGCAGGCGATACTACTCCGGATGCATTCGTTCCCTCCGCATATTTGAACGGATTCATTGTCTACCCCGGAGTAGCATCGCAATCCTCTTAAATAAGAATCTGAACTGACAGCATGATTTATATCATAGCTGCTTTTTTTTACCTTATATTATATCAGATGTGAGATGACTCCCACATCTCTAGGTAGCGAGCAACAAATCAGTATCAGTGGTGGGAGTCGATTCTCCCATCTGATATAGCCAAAGGAGATATTAATGATGGAAAAACCATACTGGGAAGGAAAGCATTACGCTTTTTTCAGCAACAAAGAATGTGAGTATTTTCCGTGCCATAAGGGTGCGGATCCGGAGAATTTTAATTGCCTGTTCTGTTATTGCCCGTTATATGCTCTCGGCGATAAATGCGGCGGAAATTTCAGAATTACCGAAAAGGGAATCAAGGACTGCACGAACTGCCAGCTGCCACATAAGGCAAAGAATTATGGATATGTAACCGGGAAATACAGCGAGCTGGTGGAACTCATGAATAAGATAAACAATGAGATTAAATGACGCAACGGGATGTGTGCCCTGTTTGCTGGTTACTTCATTGTTTTCCGTAATCGGGAGCGCCTTATTGGATCACGGCCGCAGGCCGCGGCGATTCCCCCGGGGCGTGGCGGCACCACAAAGATGATACCATGCCAGACGAGGACAGGATACATATATACAGCAGAAGAAAAGGCGTATAGTATACTTTTAAATGACATCTGTACAGAAAAAGAAACAGCCTCCTGACAAATTTGACTTAGCAAATTTCCGCAGATTCTGACTGCGCTAATGATGACTGCGTTGCACTGTCTGAGCACCTTCAGGTGCGAGTTTGCAAAAGCAGTCATCGATAGATGCGCGGGAAGAATCCGGAAATGCCGCGTGTCAAAAAGTCAGGAGACTGTTCTCTTTTTCGTGATATAAATCTTAGGATAATAAGCGGGAATCCTCGGCAATTCAATTACCGAGATGAAAGCGCAGGATTGTGCATATCTGCACATTGAAAAAATATAATAATTCCTCCCCCACCCTGATATTAGTGCCGTAACCGGCATACAAACAATCGAAAATATGTTTGGGGTTTTGTTGCACATTTCCATTCATCATGTTATACTATATGTATGAAAGAAAATCTAATACATTATAGAACTTGTGTGTGTAATATCAACTACCATATGGTATGGTCGGTGAAATACCGGCGGAAAATATTAAACCAAGAAATTGAGGAATATCTTCAGAAACTGGTGCAGTAGATTGCAGAGGATAAGGGTTTTACTGTTCACTTATTTGAATGTGGTGAAGGTGATCATGTCCACTGTTTTGTATCAGCTCCACCAAAGCTGTCCATAACAGCAATTGTCAAGTATCTGAAGGGGATCACCGGCAGAAAACTGTTCGAACGTTTTCCGGAAATAAGAAACCAGCTATGGAAGGGAGAGCTGTGGAATCATTCCTATTATGTGGAAACAATCGGATCTGTATCTGAGGAAAATATCCGCCGTTATATTGAACATCAGAGCAAGTCGTATTGATTTAAGACGGACTGTGAATAGCGGTCCGCATAACTGTCTGAAGGGGGAAGAGGAATGCTGCTGTCACACAGAACATCTGTAAAAATCCGGCCGGAATATTCCAATATCATAGGGCATATGTGTTATGCAGCATCCAAACTCTGGAATATCTGTAACTACGAACGTCACCATTATAAAGAACTGGGACTGGAAAAGTATCCTGACTGGTATTACCAGAAAAAAGCACATAAAGGAAATCTGTGGTATAAACAGCTTCCGTCACAGACAGCGCAGGAGACCTGCAAGCAGCTGGACAAAGCATGGAAATCTTTTTATATCCTGAAAAAGACCGGGGGAATCAAAGACCCAAATCCGCCCCGTTTTAAACAGGGAAATATACCGGTCACATACATGCAGATGGGGATCCGGCATGAGAAAGGTTCAGACCAGCTGCGGCTGTCTCTGCCAAAGGATCTGAAAAACTACATGGAAGAAACATATGGGATCCATGAAAAATTTCTATATCTTGAAAATAAGATTTTCAGGGACATGGATCATATAAAACAGCTGCGGATCTATCCACCGGAAAACGGAAAATGCGACCTTGTTGTTATCTATGAGATTGAAGAGCCGGAACAGCTTTCTCAGAATGGACATTATTTATCTATTGATCTTGGACTTCATAATCTGATGACCTGCTATGATTCTGGAAATGGCAGGACTTTTATTCTGGGAAGAAAATATCTTTCTCTGGAAAGATATTTTCATAAAGAGATCGCCAGAGTGCAGTCTGTATGGTATGCACAGCAATCGGAAAGAGGAATAAAATATCCAAAATCATCGAAACATATCCAGAGACTTTACAGGAAAAAGCAGAATGCAGTGAAGGATTACCTTCACAAAGTGACCAGATGGATTGCAGAATACTGTAGAAAAGAAGACATCCGCTGTATGATTGTGGGGAACATCCGAAATATCCGTAAAGAAAAAGATATGGGACACAAGACCAACCAGAAGTTTCACGGACTGCCATATAACAAACTATACATCATGCTGGAATATAAGTTGAAACTGTATGGGATTCAATTGATCAAGCAGGAAGAAAGCTATACCAGCCAGTGTAGCCCGTTATCACCAGAAGTATCAAAAAGATATGCAGAAGCATCAAACCGAAAAGAACGGGGCATGTATATAACTGACGGAGTAAGATACAATGCAGATGCAGTAGGCGCGTTTAATATCCTGCGGAAATATCTTTCCGTATCCGGAAAACAGAAGGAACTGTCCGTAACCGGACTAAAGAATCCAGAAATAATAAAAGTAGCTGCATAGCCGAAAGGCAAGCAGTATTGGTGTCATGGACGCACCCTGAAAAAAGGCGGTATCCCGCCAGATTTCAGATGCTCTGGTAACTTAGTTGCCGAGTAGTTCACTTTAACCGATCCAGGATCGATTTTCCAATTGTACCCTCCGGCATTTCCACACCGAAATTTTCTGCGACAGATGCTCCTATCACAGCAAATGTATCCTGATCTTCGATAGGACCTGTCTCTTGCATCTTGGGAGAATATGCAATAAATGGTACATATTCTCTTGTATGATCGGTTCCCGTATAAGTTGGATCATTTCCGTGATCTGCGGTCAGAATCAACAGGTCATCTTCCCTCAGTTTATTCAGCAAAGTTCCAAGTCCCTTATCGAACTTCTCAATCTCATGACCATACCCTTCCGGATTTCTTCTGTGTCCCCACAGTGCATCAAAATCTACCAGATTTACAAAACACAGCCCATGAAAATCTTCTGCACAGACTTCTGCTGCCTGCTGCATCCCCTGGACAGAACTGTCAGAATGATAGGTTTTTGTGATTCCCTCACCACAGAAAATATCATGGATCTTTCCAATACCGATCACATCTAGCCCCGCATCCTTCAATGCATTCAGAACTGTTCTGCCTGTTGGTTTGAGGGCATAATCATGACGGTTGCTGGTTCGCTTAAATTCCCCTTTTTTCATTCCGATATAAGGTCTTGCAATGACTCTTCCAACTCTCCACTCATCTTTAAGTGTCAGTTCTCTGGCAATCTCACAGCAGCGATACAGATTGGCAAGATCAAATGTTTCCTCATTTCCACAAATCTGCAGTACAGAGTCAGCAGAGGTATATACGATCATCGCACCTGTATTGATTTCCTCTTCACCAAGTTCTTCAATGATCTCTGTCCCACTTGCACTCTTATTTCCAATGACACGTTTGCCGCACCTTTTCTCAAGTTCATCAATCAGTTCCTTTGGAAATCCGGTTTCTGTAAAGGTTTTAAATGGTTTCTGTGTATAGATTCCCATCATTTCCCAATGTCCGGTCATCGTATCCTTGCCATTGCTTCTTTCCGCAATCCGCATATAACGCCCCAGAGGTTTCTCTACGCCTTCCATAGTGCCGCCTTTATGCAGATTCAGCATTCCAAGCTTCTGAAGGTTCGGAATATCCAGTTTTCCCATTTTATCCAGGATGTGTCCAAAGGTATCCACACCTTTATCACCAAATTCTTCCGAATCCGGCATCGCTCCGATTCCAAGTGAATCCAGGACAATTACAAACACTCTCTTATACGTTTCCATAAGCGTTCCTTTCTGCTATTATGCCTATTTCTGCTTTGCCTTTGCCTTGTCAGCACGGATCAGTTCACGGATTGCTTCCACAGCTACCTGGATTGCTTTATCTGTGTCATGTACCACCGGATTTTCCAGTCCCAGTTTCTCTCTTTCCTGATTTGCCATTACCAGAAAACAGGCACCTGCACGGACTTTTAAATACCCTGACACAACAAAAATCGCAGCAGATTCCATCTCCGATGCAAGACATCCCATCCGTTTCCAGGCCTCCCATTTATTCATAAGCTCATAGCTGACTGGCTTTGTTTCCGGTTCATGCTGTCCATAAAATGCATCTTTACTCTGCACCACACCTGTATGAAATGTACAGCCCTTTTTCCCAGCTGCCGCTACAAGCGCATTCGTCACTTCCAGATTCGCTACTGCCGGAAATTCTATAGGAGCATATTCCTTACTGGTTCCTTCCATACGGATTGCCCCTGTTGCGATTACAATGTCACCGCTCTTTACCTCTGTCTGCATTCCTCCACAGGTTCCAATACGGACAAATGTATCTGCTCCGCAGCGATACAGCTCTTCCACTGCGATTGAGGCAGACGGACCGCCAATCCCGGTAGATGTTACGCTTACCTTTACACCATCCAGCATTCCTGTATAGGTTACATATTCTCGGTTGTCCGCCACAAAAACCGGATTATCAAAATACTCTGCAATTTTCTGGCAGCGTTTCGGATCTCCTGGTAAGATTACATATCGTCCGACTTCTCCTTTTCCTGCCTGAATGTGATACTGCCTGCTCGTATCCTCTGAATAATTTTTCATATCCGTCCACCATCCTTTCCTTTGGTAGTTCTGTATTATACATGCCCTGTCTCACATACGATTGACTTTATTTCCGTTTTCTTGTGATCCATAAGAATGTACAGGTAAAAATAATGCCCTTTACAATTGATGTAGAAGAAAGTGCCCACCAGATTCCATTCAGACCCATAATACCTCCGAGAATGATCGCCAGCGGGATTCTAGCACTGGTAAAGGCTATACTGATAATACTGCAGAGCCGGGTTCTGCCAAGTCCTGATAATGCACCAACCGTCGTTAATTCCACACACATAAAAGCTTCGCTGAAACCTATGATGATCAGATATTCAACTGCCGTTGCAATTGCCGCTGGTTCATGGAAAAAGATCCTGGCAATCGGCTCTGGAACCCATATAAATACAGCTGAGATCAGCAGTCCCCAAATGCCAACCGTCCATAAAGAAGCCTTATAGCCCTTTCTGACACGATCATTCCTGCCTGCACCATAGTTCTGTGCAATAAAAGCATTTAATGCCGCTGCAAAACCATCTGCAGTATTCCATGATATTGATTCAATCTGACCTCCGACTCTCTGCGTTGCAACAGCTTCTGCACCATATCCTGAGATCATACGTGTCAGCACCATGGAGATTGCACAATATGCCATTCCCTGTATTGCTGTCGGAATTCCAATCTTACAGATCCCCTGTAGATATTCCCGCGGGATCTTTGCAAAAAGCCTGGTTCCTTTTAATACATTTTCTTTCTTCTGTATGACAATTCCAACTATCATGATACTCATAACGATCGCCTGTGCTGTTACCGTTGCAATTGCAGCCCCGACAACACCAAGCTTCGGAAAGCTTCCCACCCCAAGGATCAGCACAGGATCCAGGACCATATTTGTGGCCAGGCCGACAAGATTCGCTATAAAAGGCGTCTTTGAATCTCCCTGTGCAGTATAAAGTCCTGTCAGGGTCAACGTCATAAATGAAAATACGATCAGCCCACAGGCAATCCTCGTATATGACATTGCCGCTACATGAGCCTGTGCATCTGCAAGCTGAAAAAATCCTACCATCTGTCTGGTAAACAGCAGCGAAAGAATTGCATATGCCATTCCCATAAATGCGGCAAGCTGTACTGCTGCCTGCGCAAAACCGTGTGCCCTTTCTCTGTCTCCACGTCCGATACACTGTGCCACATGCACCTGACCGCCCATTCTGGCCATAGCTGCAAGTCCCTGCGAAAGCCAGGTAAACATACCTCCAACACCTACACCGGCAACTGCCTTCGAACCAAGCAGACCAATCCAAGCCATGTCTGTGATGTTGTATAAAGTCCCCAGAAACGATGACGCCATGATCGGAACCGCAAGTTTCGTCAGCGTTTTTAAAATAGGACCTTTTGTTAAATTTCCTTCCATTTTCATTCCTCATCCATTTTTATTTTTCATCATCCACAAATCCTATTATACATGGTTTGGCACAGATTTTCATCCTATTTCTGGTATATAGTAAGAATCCCACATCACTGTTGTCTGTGACATGGGATTCTCTGATTTTTTTGTTCTTTCTGGTTATTTATATTTCACTGCTGTTCCATATGCGATTACTTCAGCTGCTCCTGACATGACCTGTGAAGATCCGTATTTCACACCGATCACGGCATCTGCATCCATTTCTTTGGCTTCATCCACCATGCGTTTCGTAGCAATCTGTCGTGCCTCATTCAGCATCTCTGTGTAACCTACGATCTCACCGCCAACCAGAGTTTTCATGCCTGCCATGAAATCCCTTCCTATGTTCTTTGTCTGGACAACTGTTCCTTTGACAATTCCAAGTGGCTCAAAATCCACACCAGGAATGTTTTCAATACTTAGAAGCTTCATCCTCTTCTCCTCCTTCGATCTCTTTCATTCTTCCTGCAAGTGCTATGAGCGTTCCTATGATTATGATAACCGGAATCGCTGTTATAAGCAGAAGCAGTCCTAATGGAATCGGATCCTGTGTATTCGCCCACAAGATCAGTACAATGGTAAATGCCATGAGCAGTATCATTACCACAGCACCTGCAATTGCTCCTGTTCTTTTTTTCTTTCGGACATCTGTTTTGCTTACATCCATAAACCTCGCACCTTCTTTCTCCATCTTCTCGATTTCTTCCAGACAGTCCTCTGCATTCAAAGAATCCAGTGATCGATGTTCCAGGATCAGACGTTCACACATCCCCTGCATCTTTGAGAGATCTTCTTTGCGATGTTCCAGTTCCCTCAGATGCTGCTCCAGGCAGATCTGCAGGCTTTTCTTTTTTTCGAAGAGGGATTTCATCTCTTCTATAGAAATATCCATCTTGCGGAACAGCTTAATTTCCTGAAGCCGTATGACATCCTCCTGATGATATTCCCTGTATCCGTTTTCTGCACGTTCTACATTAAGAAGCCCCTGCTCTTCATAAAAACGGATATTTTTTCTTGTGATTCCCACAAGCTCTTCCACCTGTTTGATCTTCATTGTACTACCTCTTGCTTTCCCGACAGCCTGAAAACCGTTTCTGTTGCTGTCTGTACTTGTTTTATACAGCTTCCATAAGGTGGAAGGTCAAGTGTTTTTTATTTTTTTACGTTTAATCTTCCTGATATTTTACAAATGTGAATGTTTTGCCGTGATTGGTCAGTTCCAGACCATCCTCTGTTTCTTCATAGGTAAACTCCATGGTATTTGATTCCATTTCCCATCCGGACGGATAGTATTCTTTATCTGTCATATCATTGTCTATTTTTATCTTTATGGTGTCAGTGTCCAGCTCTACGATCGTTCCTGCCAGGCCAGGGTCTCCGGCCTCCGCATCATAGATCATCAGAACCGGCGGCTTTGTCGTAAAGAATTCATCTGGTTCTGTAAAAATGACCATCTCCCAGAAACACTCATTATCATAATAGGCATCCTCATCCATATCATCATCATATGGAATTCCATACTGCCCTGCAAGACGGGCCAGAATCTCCTGATCCACCCCTCCACCAGATGGATGGTTCAGATATACTCCTGCTCCCACTGCTATAACCACCAGAATTCCTGCCGCAATTATTATTTTTTTCTTCATGATCATTCTTCCTTCCTGTAAAACTTTATTTTTTATTATACTTCTCTGTTTTACATTTTTGTTCCTGAAAACCATACCTTTATTTCTCACTTCTCGCTATGGTAATGATGGAAACCACAAAAAGAAACATAGGATAAAAGAGCTTCGGCATGATCTGGAAAGCAGAAATCTCTCCACCCAGCTCATTAACTGCCGAGATTGCTACAAGCATCTGTGCTCCATATGGAATGATCCCCTGGAAAATACAAGAAAAAGTATCCAGTATGGACGCTGTTTTTCGTGGTGTGATTCCATACTCATGTGACATTTCTTTTGCAATTGGATTAGCCATAACAATTGCTACGGTATTATTCGCAGTTGCAATGTCTATGGTTCCGACAAGAAGTCCCATACCCAGCTGGCCGCCTTTTTGTCCACGGAAAATTTTGCGGATCCAGTTCAATAAAGCATCGAATCCTCCATATTCACGGATCAGTGCACACATTGCAGCCACCAGGATCGCCACCATACAGGTTTCAAACATGCCACTAACACCAGATCCCACATTCGTCAGAAGTTCTACCGGCGTGATATGCCCGCCCCAAAGCATAATGAATGCTCCCGAAACGATTCCCGTCAAAAGAACTACAAAAACATTAATACCAACAATGCCGCCGATCAGTACAAGCACATACGGAAGTACCTGCAGCAGATGATAGGACTGGCTGACATGTCCCTGTATTTCTGTCTGAAAAGAAAGAAGCAGGATCACAGCCAGCGTTAGCAAAGCGGCCGGAAATGCGATCCAGAAGTTTTCCCGGAATTTATCTTTCATCGCACATCCCTGCCCATTACAGGCTGCAATTGTTGTGTCGGAAATAAAAGAAAGATTATCCCCAAACATTGCGCCACCCATGACAGATGCCACACAAAATGCCAGATCAAAGCCTGATGCATCAGACACAGCAGCTGCAATTGGAACCAGAAGTGTGATTGTTCCAACAGAAGTTCCCATTGCCACCGATACAAAGCAGGCAACTACGAACAGAACTGCCACAGAAAATCTGGCAGGAATCAAAGTCAGCATAAAATATGCCACGCTCTCAGCACTGCTTCTTCCCACTACACCAACAAAAGATCCCGCTGTGAGGAAGATCAGCAGCATTGTAATAATATTCTTGTCCCCGACACCATGTGCCATGATCTCAAGTTTTCTGTCAAAACATACGGTTCTATTCTGCAGACATGCTACCAGAATCGCTGCCAGAAACGCGACTACGATCGGTACATTATAAAATCCCATCGGAATCTTCATCACATACTCGAACAAAATTCCCAGCCCCAGATACAGTATGAGAAATACCCCTATTGGAGCAAGAGCAAGGGCATTACCTTTTTTGTTTTTCATTATCAAATCCTCTTCCTTTTATTTATTGAAAAAGCCTTCTTTTTTCTCAATGGCATTCTCCATTATAGATTTTACCATTTCTCTGTATATATTTGAATACAATAAACGTTTTATTTTTATAATAAGCAGACCCTTATTGACAAATAAATAACCAGATGTAATAATACCCCACAGAGATAGTATTTGAACTCAAAACTATACTCTGGCTGAAATCACTGGAATCTTATATAAAAACAATCTGCCGGAACTCTTTAAGGAGAACGGACGGATAAGACTGTAACTGCAAAGATACTGAACAGTTACATAAAATCATAAAAGATATGAGCCGGTATTTATGATACAGTAACCCAAAGCATATTCTGGGCATTACAGAATATATGAAGGGATTTTTATGTATCAGAACAGGACTCAATTTACAGGGAATCAATCAGAAGCGTTTCAGGGTCAAAGTGTATCCTGATACGCTTTTTTGCAGTTATGGAGCTGTAAGATTTTTCCTGCAGGAAAGGACTATATAAGATGACAATAGAAATGTTAAAAGGAAAAATCCACAGAGCAACTGTTATCCAGGCTGAACTGGATTATGTGGGAAGCATTACCTGTCTCTTATACA
>ENA-OZVN01000081-OZVN01000081.1-human-gut-metagenome-genome-assembly--contig:-NODE-81-length-29725-cov-11.483451_pt1 | contig 29725 bp, 20 predicted proteins | sample MGYA00243446_ERZ654047 | MGnify/ENA primary metagenome ERZ654047 (study PRJEB26926, sample SAMN06164884) | human gut metagenome | biome: ENVO:00009003; feature: ENVO:2100002; material: ENVO:00002003...
AACAGTAAGCGGTATTCGTGAGAATCCGCATTATCTCGATGTGAGTATGTTTAATCACATTTTGAGTGGCAGTAGTATATGGATCTTTATGAAAAAATAACAGAACTTGGTACGATGGGATATCATTGTTCACAGATGATCATGATCATGACTCTGGAAACCATAGGTGAGGAAAACCCGCGGCTTGTAAAGGCTCTGGGAGGTCTTGGCGGCGGGATTGGTTACTGCGGAGATACCTGCGGATGTCTGACAGGAGGAGCCTGTGCGATCGGATATTTCCTCGGCAATCTGGCTCCGGAGGAGAAAGAAGATGAGCAGATGAAACCGGCTGTACAGGAATTATACCAGTGGTTCCATGAGAAAACAGAGGAAGAATTCGGAGCTTTTTACTGTAAAGATATCACTCATCTGGATTGGGGCGTGATCATGGAGAGATGTCCTGCACTTATCGCAGATACTTATACAAAAGTCATGGAAATACTGACAGAACGGGGGATACTGGAACTTTGATTACAATTAGCAAGACAAAGAGCGTCTGTCCGGAGTGTATGAAGGTGATTCAAGCCAGGAAATGTATCGGCAAAGATGGAATTTATCTGGTAAAGGAATGTGACATTCACGGAAAGTTTCAGACTCTGATCTGGGAAGGGAATGCAGCAGACTATCTCGCCTGGGGGAGGGAAAATCTGTCCGCAGAGTCTCCTGTAAATCCCAAAAGGAAAGAAAAAGCCTGTCCGAATAACTGCGGGCTCTGTGAGGAACACGAACGAAAGGGCTGCTGTATGGTTGTGGAAATCACAAAACGCTGCAATATGCACTGTCCGGTATGCTTTGCCTCAGCAGGCGAAGATGAGGAAAATGCTGATCTTCCGATCAGTGAAATAGAAAAACAATATGATTTTCTGATGGCACACGGCGGACCGTTTAATATACAGCTCTCAGGGGGAGAGCCGACCATGAGGGATGACCTCCCTGAGATCATACAGATGGGAAGAGCGAAGGGATTTACATTTTTTCAGCTGAATACGAATGGAATCCGCCTGGCAGAGGAAGAGGGATATGCGAAGAAACTGAAAAAAGCAGGACTGAATACCGTTTTTCTTCAGTTTGACGGTGTGACCGATGAAGTTTATCAGATCCTGCGAGGACGTCCTATGTTGGAACTTAAGAAGAAAGCGATCCGAAACTGTTCAGAGGCAGAACTTGGAATTGCTCTGGTGCCGGTCATTGCACCCGGAGTAAATGATATGCAGGCAGGGGATATTCTGAATTTTGCTCTGGAGCATATGCCGTTTGTGCGTGGGGTACACTTCCAGCCGATCAGTTATTTTGGCAGATGTTCGCAGAAACGTCCGCAAGATCCGATCACCATACCAAGGATGCTGAGGCTGATCGAAGAACAGACAGACGGACTTATGAAAGTGGAGGATTTCGCCGGAGGCGGAGCAGAGAATCCATACTGTTCCTTCCATGCAAGTTATCTGAGAAAAGGTGAGCGGGAACTGAAGCTTCTTGAGAAGAAATCCGGAAAAGGGTGCTGTTGTACCACCAGCGATGATTCCAGACAATATGTGGAAAGCCAGTGGAGCTACAGCACAAAGACCTATGAGGAAGAAGAAATGACACAGACGGATGCACTGGATGAGTTTTTGATTCGGATCCATAATGAGACTTTTGCTGTATCCGGGATGATCTTTCAGGATGCCTGGAACCTGGATCTTGACCGCCTGAAACGATGCTATATCTGCGAGGTGGATTCTGAATATGGAATGGTGCCATTTTGTGCCTACAATCTGACTGATTCGAAAGGAAAATATCTATACAGAAAGTGAAACGATCAAATATAGATGCGATGATCTGTAAGCAGGAAGGTGTTACAGAGCTTACACGCGAAATAATAAATAAAATACAGCTTGAGAAACTGAACGCTGTTTTGAAAAGAGAAAAAGAGCGGGAGGGTTTTTACAGGAATCTGCCAGCAAGCCTGGAAAGCCTTGACGATTTGAGAACTCTTCCGTTTACAACAGGAACTGATCTGGTAAGGGATGGCGGAAGAATGCTTTTGTGTTCCCAGGGAGAAGTCCAGAAAGTCATCTCAGAACAGACAAGTGGAACAACGGGAGCTGGAAAACGTGTATTTTATACGGAAAGAGACTGTGAACACACGATAGAGCTTTTTATGGCAGGACTCGGTGAATTTATTTATCCGGGAAGTACAACGATGGTTGCCATGCCGTTTTCCGGTCCTTTCGGACTGGGAGAACTGATCGCGGAGGCCATCAGGCGTATAGGAGCCAGACCTCTGTTAACTGGAATCGGAAGAACTTATGGTGAATTAAAAACAATCCTGGAGAGGGAAAAACCAGATACTTATGTCGGTATGCCATCGGCATTGCTTGCCATGCTCAGAATGTGTGGAAAGGGAAGCATAAAGAGAGCACTGGTATCAGGAGATACCTGTCCGGACAGCGTAATGAATGCAATAGAAGAAATTCTGGAAACACGACTCTGGCCCCACTATGGATCCCGGGAGATGGGGCTTGGCGGAGCCATCTGCTGTACTGCTCATAATGGTATGCATATGCGGGAAAACCACTGTATTACAGAGATCATAGATGAGGATGGAAATGTGCTGCCTGACGGTGAATGGGGAGAACTGGTGATCACAACCATTGGAATGGAGGCACAGCCTCTGATCCGATATCGGACCGGAGACTGTACGCGTATCATTCCGGGAAAGTGCAGCTGCGGAAGTGAAGTAAAGCGTCTGGATTTTGTGAAGCGGATCAGTCCATCAGAGAGTATCCTGGAGATGGATGAAGTGCTGTTTCAGATTCCGGAACTGATCGATTACAGTGTCAGGATCACGGAAGGCAAAAAAGAGATCACAGCACTTTTTACCTCAGATAATGGAAAGGAACTGATCAGAAAAGTTTATCCGAATGGAGATATCTTTTCGTTGAATTGCAAAAAAGCAGAATGGACGGACAAAGCCCTGTATCCGGCAAAACGTGTGATCCTGCGTCAGAGCGGATAATATGGACAGTTTCTGAGGGAATGGCCACGCATCCTTATGTTCGTTTGATCTGTGTATCTCAGATTCCGAGAACTGCGGAGATTTTAATCTCTTTTTCGTTCTCGCTGAGGTCAAACTCCTCATTATCCTGTACAGTGAAGTGCACCTCATATAATATATTATCAGACAAGGTATCCGGTGTTTCGCCGTCTTCTGTCTGGATATGCCACAGTTCTGCAGGAACTTCTTTCAGGGAACCATCTGATTCGTAGGCATAAAGCTTAAATCCGGCGGTTTCTCCGGAAATTCCCTTCATGCGCAGGGCGACAGTTGTATTCGGATGAACGTTTTCAACTGTGACAGTATTCAGCCATCCAGACACATTCCCCTGTCCGCCATCAGTCTCAAATTTTTCCTGACTTAAGATATTTCGATTTGCTTTGTCCAGATCTACTTTACGGTAAGGCATCTCAGGAAGATACACAAAGCGGTCCTGTAATCTCAGAAGTTCAAGATATCCGGTCGGGCAGTAGAGGGCATTTCCGCTGTTTCCGGCATACATACCGATTGCCATATTGTTATATCCAGGTTTATTGGAGATATCCATGGTAAATACCGTTTCGCCTGTCTCAAAGTCAAGCATAATATACTGCCACATGCCTGTTTCCATATCCTGGACGTAACCGTAAATATATCCGGTTGCAGTAGAGAGCTTCAGCATAGAAGTGTCAGACAGATCGCTTCTGCACCAGATACTCTTCATTTCATATCCGTTATCTGTCTTTACAGTATCTACGCGCTCTATACCCGGGGCGATCATTTTATTTCCCTGTCTCAGCCAGTTTACATCATAAATATTTTCGTAACTCTGGATGGAAGAGTCGCTGTCTTCTTCTCCAAGGCTGGCACTTCCGGCACCAAACCAGTTGCATACGATAGTGCTTACGGTTCCTGCTCCGTCATCATATACGATCGCTGAGTTTTCGATAGATACCTGTACATCTTCCGGAAGTTCATCAATGACCGGTGTAGCTGCAACCGTTTCGCCGGTCTTCATATCCAGTGCGATCAGATTTACCGGATTCTGGTTATCTGTAAACATAACAAGATCCTTTGTCAGAGACGGTGAGCAGCCGCTTCCCCATGCCAGACCGCCGCCGGTAGTGGAATCACCTTCTTTGCTTTCTTTTGCCCCGACACTTTCATAAGGTGTTTCCCATACTTTGTTTATTCCGTTGTCTGCCTGGAACAGATAGCAGTTTGTATTTGTCAGGATCACGGCACCGTCTTTGGAAGCAGAAATTCCATTCTCTGCACCTTCACCAGGAGTCAGTTCATATACGAAGACAGCATCTGACAGGTTTGTTTCTTCTCCGTTCAGGATAGAGTCGATGGCTGATCTGGAAATGTAACCGATCGCACCCTGCTGCTTTCTGTCAGGATAAATACGGAAGCCGCCTGTTGCAAACCACAGATTTCCGTCGTAATCAAATACAACAGAAAGAAGATTCTGATCCAGTGTTTTTCCCAGCTTTTCTTCAGCAGCAGCTTTTATGTCGATATCCAGCACCTTTTCAAATTCAGGAAGAACATTGCCTTCGTCATCTGTTGCCTTGAGCATAAGGACGTGATTGTTGCTGGTAGGACATACCAGACGGTTGCTTTCATCTACAAAGGAATAAGAACTCTGTATCATATAACCGCCGCCGTCATGCTGTTTTGGTGAAAAGCAGCCTTCTGTCTGGGTTTCATCTGCATTTATATCACGAATGGCAAGTCCGCCAAGGAAGGGAACTACGGCATGTCCATAGGTGTCAAAAAAGATTGCAGGCGAAGCATTAGGATTTGTCTTCTCGTAAGAAACATTGATTTCTGAGTAGATGCCAACCGGAAGCACCTCATCGGTGGAATCGGTATTATAGCAGTCATGATGAATGTTGGAATCACTGTCTGCCATATATGGATTCTCGTCCACCACTTTGGCAGACAGTGGCTTTATCGGAAATTCTGTTGATCCGGCATCTTCTGTCGCAGCGGCTGTCTCTTCAGCATATACAGCAGTGCAATTGCCGGCAGATGTCATAGTGATCATCAATGCGGTCATGGCAAGAATTAAAGTTCTTTTCTTCATTATATATCCTCCTGAAATTGTATTATTTAAAAGATTGTTTTTCGGATTTGAACCAGGCTTTGAGTCCCTCCTGGATTTTGAGTTCATTCACCGGTTCCATAAAAAAATATTCCACACGAAGCCTGAAAGCATGAAGTGAAAAATCCAGATCACTGCACCATATGATTCCGCATTCGGGAAATAAAGAATGAAGATGTTCTGCTGCATTGAGCCCATCCACCCCGGGTAATACAAGAAGTACAATATCTGGCACATTGCTCTGTATCTCTTTAAAAAAAACTTCCTGATTCTGATAAGTTTCAAGTAATGGAAAAAGTTTTTGCGTGATGCAGTAATCTGAGATCATTTTTGCGTAAGTTTCCCCATTCTTTTTCTTATCTGTTAATACCCCAATACGATACACAAACCTCCTCCTTTCACTATAGTTTCCATATGCGTTCGACCGGATTCCTTTTGAAATATGACCTTCTGAATAGTTAAGTTGCCTTCATTATATGAAATGTGGAGGTTATTTCAATACTTCTGTCACGGAACGCACGGAAATAACACGAATTGTAAAAATAGTCTCATGGTCTGAGAGTACAATTTGTGATATACTGTCTGTAACATAGTATTATAAAGAATTTTGTTGAGGAAGCGTAATTATGAGAATTGCTGTCGTTGATGATATAAAAGAAGAGCGGACATTATTGCACGGATGGCTGTACAGTCAGCTCTCCAGAAGAAATGTTTCGGCAGATATTGTTGAATTTGAATCCGGAGAAGAATTTCTTCTGGCTGCAAAAGAACGTCCTTTCACAGTGTTGTTTCTGGATATTTATATGGGCGGAGCAAATGGAATTGAGATTGCAAAAGAACTTCGAAAGACCGATGCGGACTGTCTTCTGATCTTTACCACCACATCCACAGACCATGCACTGGAAGGATTTAGGGTACGGGCACTGCATTATCTTGTAAAGCCATATAATGAGAGGGAAATTTCCACCCTGATGGATGAGATACTTGCCAGAATTCCAGATTCCGGAAAGTACATCGATGTAAAGGTAAATGGAAGTAACATCCAGATTCCTTTCAAGAATATTATTTATGCGGAACATTTTTCACATATGATCTATATACATACTACTGGTGGGAAGGAACTGGTCACCCGTCAGTCTTTTGAGATGTTTACGGCCTCACTGAAAATGGATACCCGTTTTTATCTGTGCAGCAGAGGAGTTGTGATCAACCTGGAACATGCGGTTGATTTTGATGGAACCATGTTTCTTATGGATGATGACAGCAATATTTCGGTCAGCCGTAAGCTGATCAAAAATGCCCGACAGGTTTTTATGGAATTTCTGTTTCAGAGAGGAAAATAAAAATGATGGAAATGATTCGTCCGATATTAGAACTTACTGTTATCATCCCCGGCATGCTTCTTGCCTATCTGCCCGTAAAAGAATGTCTGAAGCAGGCTCCCGTCAAACTTGCTTTGTGGCTTACCCCGCTGCTTTTGACACTCAGCCTGTCAGGCGGCATAGTCTGTTATATGTTTCAGTTTCCTGTCAAATTACTGTTGGTTCCTGTATTGATGCTTCTTATGCTGATCTACCACAAAACCCTTCAGATTTCCATCTGGAAATCCAGTAGTATCTTTCTGGCAGTCTGTGCCGTTTTTGCGTGTGTGAACAGTCTGTCCCGTGCAGTAAACGCTATTATGATTTTTGAACCAAATATTGCAGAAAAACAGTTATGGTTTTGCGCAGGGGCTGGTGCTTTTTATAATGTGGTCTGTCTGGTCTTTGTTTTGGCAGCATGGTATCCTGCCACGCATATGGTGAGGATTTTGATAGCAGATGAAAATTTTGCCCAGACCTGGTATATATTCTGGATTCTGCCATTGATCTTTATTGGCCTGAATCTGTTTATAGCTCCGAAATATCAGAGTACTTTATACACAGGCCGGATTCTGCAGATTTATATTGTAGTAAGTCTTGTGCTTCTGATAATTCTGACCTTTTTTTATGCGATGTTTCTTATGATGGCGATCAGCCTGAATAAAAATGCAAAGCTTCAGCTGGAAAATCATTTCCTTTCTTTGCAGCGTGCAAGATACGATAATCTCTGTGCAGCCATTGAGGAGACAAGGCAGATTCGCCATGACATCCGTCATCACTGGCTTCAATTAGCATCACTGGCAGAAAATGGCGATCTGGAAAAAATCAAAGAATATCTTTCCAGTGCAGACAGCAAAATGCCAGGCTTTGATCTTCACTTCTGTGATAATCAGGCGGTGGACAGTGTTCTTGGATATTATTCAGCTCATGCAAAACAGGAGGGGGTTCCGTTTCTTGCCAAAATCGATCTTCCGAAGCAGCTGCCAGCAGATGAGATGGATGTATGTCTGGTACTTTCAAATCTTCTGGAAAATGCAGTGGAGGCCAGTCTGAAGACAGAGCGTTCCAGGAGAAAGATTACGGTGGAAATGTATCTGCATCATACCCATCTTCTTTTGATCCAGGTAGAAAATACCTTCGATGAGAAAATTCGGCAGAAAAATGAGATCTTCCAGTCTTCAAAGCGTGCCGGAAACGGGATTGGAATCCAGTCTGTACGCCACATTGCCGAAAAAAATGGCGGCGCAGACAGTTTTACTTATAAAAATGGAATCTTTACAGCCAAAATTATGCTTCGGATATAAAAGGAAACCATTGTCTATCATATTTCCGAAGAAAAATACAAAAACAGGAGGATACAAAATGATATTTCCAGGAGATATTTCAATGATGCCATATTTGACCCGTGGAAAAAGCAGAGCAATTAATGCTGAGAACAGGACAGGAGAAAAAGGCAGGGGAGGAATGGAAAGCAGTCCGCTGGGACCTTCCAGAAAAGGAAGTCCCTGTCTGACAAATATTCAGCCAGGAGAGAAAGAAATTCTGGCCGACATAGATGGACCGGGAGTAATTCGTCATATATGGATTACTGTCGATAATAAGACGTCCGATGGAGACTGTTTTGTACTGAGAGATCTGGTCCTGAGAATGTACTGGGATGATGAAGAAAATCCGTCAGTAGAAACACCACTGGGAGATTTTTTCTGCTGTGGTTTTGGACAGGAATGTATCGTAAATTCCAGTGTGATAGCTGTTGTACCTTCACGTGGACTTAATTCATATTTTGCGATGCCTTTTCATAAGCATGCCCGTATTGTAATTGAGAATCAGCATAAGAATCCCATACCGGCATTTTTTTATCAGATTGATTACTGTTTGTATGCTTCACTTCCTGCAAATACCTCCTATTTTCATGCTCAGTGGAGAAGGCAGGCACTTACAGAGATTGGTAAAGACTATGTTATTCTGGATGGCATAAAGGGTACAGGTCAATATATAGGTACTTATCTGGGACTTTCTACTTTACAAAGATACTGGTGGGGAGAAGGTGAAGTCAAGTTCTATATAGATGGAGATGAAGAATATCCGACAATATGCGGAACGGGAATGGAGGATTACTTTGGCGGATCCTGGAGTTTTGCGGCAAATGAGAACGGCAGAATCGTAGAACAGAATTATTGTACTCCATATTTGGGATATCCCTTTTATTCGAGACACGATTCTCTTGTATGGAACCAGTATCATAACGATGATTGTCCGCCAATGCGTGGATTTTACAGATGGCATATTCCGGATCCGGTGTTTTTTGAGGAAAATCTCAAAGTGACTGTTCAGCAGATAGGAGTCAGTCATAATGGATTGTTTGAGAGACAAGATGACCTTTCGAGTGTGGCCTATTGGTATCAGACAGAACCTCATCAGAAGTTTTCAGAATTGCTGCCGCCGGAACAGAGATGGCCAAGATAAGTAAAACATTTTGAAACTACTCAGAAAAGAGAAGCGAAAAAACTATGAATAATAAATTTGAAGTATGTATACAAAAAGGCGGACAGCGAGACCAGGCAGAGTCATTTGCGAGGCGGACAGCCAGCCAGATCGTAGATAAGCCGGGCAAGAATCTCACCGTTCTTTTTGATTCCAAAGGGGTTTCCCTGACTGGGTACGGACTGACGTATCAGGGAGATTTTGAAAATATGACTCACCGCGTTACAAATGGTAGATTGCAGCACGAAATGCTGGTGCGGGCAGCAAAGTCCGAGAAGATTGGTCGCAAAGCGATTGATGCCACAGCGGGAATGGGAGAGGATGCCTTCCTTCTGGCGGCACAGGGCTATGAGGTAACATTATATGAACAGAATCCGGTGGTCGCAATCCTTCTGAAGGATGCTCTTCGCCGTGCGAAAAAAAATATGATACTTAAGGAAATCGCCGCCAGGATGAAGCTGGTCGAGGGTGACAGTGTAGAATGTATGTCCGGACTTCTGGATCCGGTAGATGTGATCTATCTGGATCCGATGTTTCCGGCAAGACAGAAATCAAGCCTGATCAACAAGAAACTCCAGCTGATCCAGAAACTGGAGCCGCCCTGCTCAGAGGAAACAGATCTCTTTGACGCAGCGATCAAGGCCGGTCCGGACAAGATTATTGTAAAGCGTCCGCTGAAGAGCGAATTCCTTGCAGGAAGAAAACCTTCCTATACCTTAAATGGCAAGGCAATCCGATATGACTGCTATACATTATAACCTGACTCACCATACGTAAAGAAGCTGCCCATCGGACAGCTTCCTCTGTTTTATATATAATCTTTACTGTATCGGTTCAAAATCCACAGCACCATGTTTGCACAGCGGGCAGATGTAGTCTTCCGGAAGCTCATCGCCTTCGTAGATATATCCGCAGACTTTGCATACAAAGCCTTTCTTTCCTTCTGTCTGTGGCTTCGGTTTTACATTGTTCTGGTAGTAGGTGTAGGTCATGGTCTCCTGGTCACTCATGACGCGGGCTTCGGTGACACTGCAGATGAACATTCCATGAGTGCCGAGATCCACATACTGCTCAACCTTCAGAGACATGAATGCGTTGATATATTTATCCAGGAATACCAGTCCATTGCCGGAACGGTTGACCTTCTGACCTGCAAATTTATCTGTGCTTCTGCCGGACTGGAAGCCGAACTGTTCAAAGACAGAGAACGGTGCGTCCACGGACAGACAGTTTACATTCATAATTCCCGTCTGCTGGATGATATGATGAGAGTAGTTGGCTTTATTGATGTTTACAGCTACACGGTACGGGTTATCGGTCAGCTGAGTAACTGTGTTTACGATCAGGCCGTTATCGCGTTTTCCGTCGTTGGAGGTTACGACATAGAGTCCGTAGCCGATGCGGAAAAGTGCAGACATATCATTTTTGTTTGCAAGATTATCGCTTTTTGCAATATATTCCTTGCAGAGTTCATCAGACATTGACTCAATCTGTTTACGGTTGTCTTCTTTTACTGCAGACCAGATATGGACATTGTTTTTTACCCAGTTGATTTTTTTGCACGGAGCCATCATTTCCTTCATGACCTTGGCTGCGAGAGGTGCCCAGGATCCGTTTTCGATGAGTGCCACAGTACGGTTCTGGAAATTGTGCTCTACCAGTCTTGTGATAAAGTCATTCATGAACGGATAAACACTTGCATTATAGGTGGTGGTTGCAAGAACCAGCTTGGAGTAGCGGAAAGCATCACTGATTGCCAGTGACATATCATCTCTTGCAAGGTCATAGACAAGAACTCTTGGGCAGCCTTTGGCTTTGAGCTTCTCTGCAAGGAGATAAACAGCTTCTCTGGTATGTCCATAGACAGAGGTGTAGGCGATCACGATTCCGTCTGCTTCCGGTGTATAGGAAGACCAGGTATCATAAAGTCCGATATAATGGCCAAGGTCTTCTGTAAGGACTGGTCCATGGAGCGGACAGATCTTCTGGATATCAAGGGTGCCGGCAACCTTGAGGAGTGCCTGTACCTGCTTTCCGTATTTTCCTACGATACCGATGAAGTAACGTCTTGCCTCATCGTCCCACGGCTCGTCCACATCCAGGGCACCGAATTTACCAAAGCCGTCAGCAGAGAAGAGAACTTTTTCTGTGCTGTCATATGTGACCATAACTTCCGGCCAGTGTACCATTGGTGCAAAAACAAAGGTGAGCTGATGATATCCGAGAGAAAGAGTACCACCGTTTTCTACTTCAATCTTGCGTCCGGTGAGGTCGAGATCAAAGAAATTCTGGATCATGTTAAAGGCTTTTACATTGGAAACAACGGTGGTATCCGGATAAACCTTGAGAAAGTTTGCAACATTGGCAGCGTGATCCGGCTCCATATGCTGTACAATGAGATAATCCGGTTTGCGATCGTCCAGAACCTGCTGGATATTATCCAGCCATTCATGCGTAAAGTTGGCGTCTACTGTATCCATGACAGCAACCTTTTCATCCAGGATCACATAGGAGTTGTAGGACATGCCGTTCGGAACTTTGTACTGACCTTCAAAAAGGTCAACCTGATGGTCATTAACGCCGACGTATTTGATAGTATCTGTAATCTTCATAGTGTGCATCCTCCAGTTTAGTATGATATTTATTTATATGAGGGTTTCTTATCTGTAACTTTGTTAAAAGTATAACAGGATTAAAAGAAAAAATCTGTTGCAAAAGTCACAAAACAGGCTTTTCTTGAGAAAATATATGCTATAATCAAGGAAAAGAGGGGTGAAAAAGTATGGAACACATTACACTTTTTACAGATATTCTTCCCGAAGAACAGGAAAGAATGCGGGTTTGTTTTCATGCAAGAGAAATAATTTTTAAAAACGGGGAAATGATCATGGAATATTCCAGTTCCATGAAAAAAATCGGTCTGATCCTTTATGGGCGGGCAGTGCTTTACTGTTGTGATTCAGAAGGAAATCAGGATATGATCGATGAACTGAAAAAAGATGCGGTCTTTGGGGAAGCTTTTCTTCTTCCGACAGATTCACAGCATTATTACGTCTGTGCGACGGAGGAGACAAAGGTGATGTTTATTGACTATGAGCATGTGATCAAGCGCTGCGAACAGGCATGTGCTCATCACAGCCAGATGGTCAGCAACCTTCTGCAGTTGATTGCTGTTCAGTCGCGGCAGCAGACGGAGCGGATCTATATGTTATCAAGGTCGAGTACGCGAAAGAAGATTTTGTCTTATCTGAATGCACTTTCGGCAGAAAGACACAGCAGGATCCTTACACTTCCGATGTCCTACACAGCACTGGCACAGTATTTGAGCGTAGACAGAAGTGCTATGACAAGAGAACTGAAAAGTCTTGAGGAAGAAGAAATCCTGGAGAAGAAGGGAAAGCAGATCATTCTGCTTTCTCTTCCAGAAAATCACAGGCAAACTGTGCGTACATAGCGGCACCGCGTTTGAGGACGCTCTCATCTACTGTATAGAGGTCATTGTGATTCCTGGCCGTGAATCCAAGTTCTTTATTCTGACTACCGACAAGACCGAAGACACCGGGGACTTTTTCCATATAGTATGCGAAGTCCTCACTGATCATCATTTTGGGAAATGGTTTCAGGGCATCAGGACCATACATTTTGGTGGCGGCATTTCTTGCGATCTGAACAAGGTCTTCGTGGTCATTGATGACTGGAGCCGGAAAATATTCAAAGGAGAGAGTGGCTTTTGCACCCATGGAATTAGCCGTGTTTTCGACAATCCTGCGAAGCAGAGGCTCTGTTCTCTGGCGCATTTCGGGAGAGTGTGTACGGGTGGTTCCCTCCAGAATGACTTTATCTGCGAGAATATTAAAACGCTGTCCGCCGGTTATCTTGCCAACAGTGACGACCAGTGGATTCAGCGGGTCATTCATACGTGAGACAACAGCCTGGATTTCCGTGATGATGTAAGCAGCAGTCAGAATGGCATCAACACCCTGATGCGGAGTGGAGCCGTGGGCGGAAACGCCTTCGATTTCAATGCGGAAATTATCGCAGCTTGCCATGCGAGGGCCGGGTTCAAAATTCATAAAAGGAGCGTCGAGCTCACCCCAGATGTGCGTGCCGTAAATCGCATCGACATCATCCAGAAAACCATGCTCAATATAGTATTGGGCACCATGACAGGATTCTTCAGCGGCCTGAAAGATGATTTTTACATTGCCCTTCAGATCTTCACGGCGGGACATCAGTATGCGTATGCCGCCAAGAAGCATGGCTATGTGGCAGTCATGTCCGCAGGCATGCATAACCCCAGGTGTCTGACTGCAAAAAGAAAGTCCTGTGTGTTCTTCGACAGGAAGTGCGTCAATATCTGCACGGAGAGCGACGGTTTTAGTGAAGGGGGAAGCCTTGCCGCCCTCGATCATTGCCCAAAGACCATTATAATCCGGATAATAATGAGGGGTGAGTCCCATTTCCTCCAGAAGCTTCCCGATTTGCTGTGTCGTGTTTTTTTCTGCAAAAGAAAGCTCCGGATGTGCGTGGAAATATCGGCGCTGTTCAATGATCCAGGATTCGTTTTCTTCTGCCATAGCTTTAAAGTTCATAAGTCAGATCCTTTCTGAAAATCAGTTTGCCAGTTGGTTTTATACTAGCGGAAAAGACAGTGGATGTCAAATAAAGTCGGACTGTTGTGAACGGAGTGAACAGTAACCAGTAACTCAGAATAAAACCTGCAAACGCATTGAAAATTCTGTCGAAACTTCGTATAATATGGCATAGATAGCTATATAAAAATACCCAAAATGATAAACAGGGAAGGGAGAAAAATCCCATGGGAAAGACAACAACGATTTGTTTTACTAATAACAAAGGAGGAAGCGGAAAGTCCACGACCTGCTCAAACCTGGGAGCTGCCATGGCACGTGACGGTAAAAAAGTTCTTCTGGTTGACGGTGACATGCAGCTGAATCTGTCGCTGTCCGTATTTCCGGAGGACTGGGTCCTGGAACACGCAAAAAGCGAGAAAAATCTTTATTATGCGATTGGCAGGCAGGAAGATCTGACAGATTATATTGTACATACACCGTATGAGAATCTTGATCTGATCCCGTCGTCCACCTTGATGAGCTCTATCGAGTACGAGCTGTTTACAAAATGGCAGAGAGAACTCATTCTGAAGAAATGCCTTCAGAAGATCAAGGATTCAGAGGTATATGACTATATTCTGATCGATGCGCCTCCGACACTCGGAGGATGGGTCATGAATATCCTGTGTGCATCGGATAAGGTAATCATTCCGGTGGAGGCAAGCCCATGGGGGATGTTCGGACTTGCAAATATGTTTGAATTCCTGAATGAGGTCAGACAGATTGCCCCGGAGCTTGAGGTTGCAGGTATCGCAGTGACCAAGGTTGACACGAGAAAGAACTATTTCAAACAGACAATGGAAATTTTGCATCAGCTGGAAAATATACATGTATTCGACAACCTGATCCGTGTGGATAGTAATATTGAATGGTCTCAGGACAACAGCGTTCCGGTAGTGGAGTACAGAAAATCCAGCAGAAGTGCGAAAGAATATACAGAATTAGCCAGGGAGGTAATGGATTATGTCAGTAGGTAAGGACAGCATTCTGCGTGCTGCAAACGCAGAGGCAAAGACCACAGAAGTAAAAGCAGAGCCGGCAAAGACGACAGAAGAAGCAAAGGCTCCGGCAGAGGTCAAAGAAAACGTAAAGGCAGAAGCCCAGGTCAAAGAAGCGGAAGTAAAGAAAGCTCCGGCGAAGAAACCAAGAACCACAAAAGCCAAAACAACGACCAGCAAAACAGCAGCCAAAAAGACTGCACCAAAGAAAACGACAACCCGCAAAAAAACAGTAAAGACTTCCGTTCTCACCCCGGAGAACTCTGAAGTACTTGAGGCGGCATTTGTCAAAGAAAAAACTCCGGAAGAAGTAAACGGACCGGTTCATGTAAATGAGGAACTTCCGGTTTATCTTCTGTAGATCATTGTAAAACAAAAGCAGATTCCCGGCAGGCAGGCTGTCTGGAATCTGCTTTTGTCTTGTAATAAGAAATTACTTTTATAAAAAATATTTCCTATTAAATAGGACTCAAACTTCCGGTGCACTCTGGCGTGCATCTTCCCTTTCCGGGAAAATATGTCTGAAAATAAAGCGGACAATCGGTCCGGCATAAATCAGCTGCCAGAAGAATGCCACAGGGAAGTTCATAGCGGTTGTCTGGATCCATACAGCAACGAACTGATTTCCGGCATTCTTAAAAAGAATGGTAGCAGCAAGGCTCATAAGTGGACACATAAAAGCAACCGATGGAACGGAGATCGCAAGTATCATACTGAACGGATGGCAGGTTCTGAAATCAACCATGCGGGCAGCACATGCAAAAGCAAGTTTGGATACGAGGAAGAAGTCAAGAATGAATGCGATTGGCCCCATTATGATCAATTCATGAAAGGCGGCAGGAAAAACTGCGTTGGACATTCCACCCATATTAAGAGCGATGTTATAACAGATCATGGCGTATACCATGAAAAATACCATGATGATTGTAAAAATTACTTCCTGAAATTTGTTTTTTGGCATAAAAAAATCCTCCTTGAAATATTAATGATACAAGAGCATGTGTTGTTCGTTAATCATTCCGGGAGAATGTGCGTTTCCAATTAGACCATATTCAGTTCAATGGTTTTACATTATACTACATAAAAAAACAGATTGCAAGAAAAAATAAAAAAAAACAATCCGAAAAAGGAGATTGATTCAAACGAAAGATTATTTGGTCTTACCAAAAGAAAGGCAGAAATAGCAAGAAAAAATGATTTTTTTATACATTCCAATAACTTTACAGACAGATTTCGTTATATTAGAATATACATGCAACTACATAAATGAGTAGAAAACGTCATGAATCAACAAAATTCATGAAATTTAACAGCATATTCTACAAAGTGAACAGCCGCAGTATAAAGGAAGAACGCAGGGGCTGTTTTTGTTCTATGCAGGAAATACTGAATATCAAGGAGGTTATGAAAAAGTGAGTTGTGAAAAGAAATCTACAGGACGACCGAGTGAGGATCGTCGCTGGATGCAGTATTATCCAGACATGATGCTTGAGTTGATCAAGAGACCGAATTGTACTGTGTGGGAATATCTGGAACAGCATTGTCCAGGTCCTGATATTGTGGCAATCCATTATTATGGAGAGGATATCACCTGGAGAACCGTCTTTGAAGAATCAGAGAAATGTGCGAGATCTCTGAGAGCTATGGGATTCGGGGAAGGAGATCAGATCCCGGTATTCTTCAGACTTGTTCCGAACTTTGTATTTCTTCTGCTGGCAGCAGAGAAGATCGGTGCTTCTATTCTGTGCAGAGATAATACACTTATTGAGAATGTTGAGGCTGTCAGCAAGGCTGATGCGAAGGCCATTTTTGCTCATGACTTTCTGTCACAGAAAGAACTGAGAACATATTGCGAAGGGGCAGGAGTCAGAAAGATTATACTTCTCGAGCCGATGTATTATGGACATGAATCCACCCTTCCGGATTACATAAAAGCATCCCTGGATGAGATTTATCCACGGGTGACAGCTTCCGGTGAGAATACCATGAGCTGGGACGAGTTCCTCTCTCTTGGCAATTACTATGTCGGCAGAGTAGAAGCAGACAGAGATCTCACCAGACCACTGTTCCGTGCTTATACAAGTGGATCCACAGGCCCGTCCAAGCAGGTTATCCACTGTGCGAACAGTATTCTCGGCACCGTATGTCAGATGAACTTTTACGGAGGATCCGATCAGATCCGTCCGACCTGGATGGTGACATGCCTTCCGCCTGCACTGGTAGCAGTTGTGGTTTCCATGGTAATGCTTCCGCTGTCATCCAATAAACTTCTGATCATGGATCCATTTGTTGATCCGGAGGATGTTGACCTTGAGATGATGCGTTACAGACCAAATGGCTGGCCGATGATCCCGATGTTTATTGAACTGGTTATGCGTAATGGACGAGTTCCAAAGGACTATGATATGTCCCATCTTCTGGCGGCAGGAGCCGGATGCGAGGCAGTGAACAACAATCAGCTGGATCGTGTACAGAACTTCCTTGAGGAGCATAACTGTCATGTGCGTTTTACCGTAGGATATGGAAGCAGCGAGGGAGGCTCCAACCTGACCTTCCAGATGGCACCGAAGTCCATCCACAACGGAAATGTGGGAATTCCGATGCCGCTGACAGATATGAGTGTTTTCAAGCCGGGAACCCAGGAAGAACTTGGCTATAACGAGATGGGTGAGATTTGTGCCTCAGGTCCGGGAATCATGCTTGGCTATGACAGGAGAAGTGCCACAGCCAAGGCTCTTCAGACCCATGCAGACGGTAAGCTCTGGCTCCATACAGGAGATATCGGCTATGTGGATGAGGACGGCATCTTTTATGTACTGAACCGTGGAGCAGCATTCCGCTATGGCGGCGGTGAGCTTGCAGTTCTTCCGATGGAGAACCGCCTTGCCGATGCAAAGATCCCGGGTATCAGGGATGAATTCTTTGTACTGATCGAGGATGAGGATCACGATGGATACTTTGTTCCATACCTCTATGTTGTACTTGAGGATGGATACTCAGTAGATGACATCATTGACGATGTACAGTCTTGTCTGGAACCATATATGTTTCCAGTTGAAATATTGGCAATCGATGAAAGACCTTTCTTCCACTTTAAGACAAACCGCATTGAACTGTCTAAAGAACTGAAGAAAAGAAAGTATGATTGCTAAATATACCTGGTGCTGTGACAGACAGTAATAAGCCAGATGAAACTGTAAACCAAATAAAAAAGGAAAGAAGGAGATAATATGAGTAAAAAACCACACTCAGGTCTGAAACGTGCACTGGCATGGATGCTGACGGTAGCTATGATGGCTCAGGGTTGCATCGTATATGCGGACGACTTCACCAGTGAACCGGATGCGGCGGTTGTTGAAGAAGCAGCAGTTTCTGAAGACGTTGACACAAGTGCAGACAGCGACCTGGAATCTGCTGATGAAGGAGAAGATACATCAACAGAAGCAGATGTTCCGGAGATCAGTGATGAGGACCTCGACACAGAGGTAGTCGCAGACGATCAGCAGGATACTGATGAAGGTTCAGAGGCGCCTCTGTTCTCTGACGGAAGCGAAGAAGATGCAATTGTTTCTGATGGTGCAGAAGCAGTTGGAGATGATACCGCAGATATCGGTGCTTATGAACCAAGAGAAGGTGACGTAGGAACTTTTACTGTTGCCGGAAATGATGTCTATGAGTATCATAGATACAGAACAACTGATGGAAAGTATTCTGGAAAATATCGATTTGCTGTGGCAAATTATCCGGTGAACAATGCAACAATAACTATGGCTCCGTATGAAACAAGACAGTTTGTAGTTCAATCACTGGTAGCAACTAACTATAAGACAGCTACAGACGATGTAACAACTACACAATGGTGGAAGGATTATTCCAGAAATCCAAGTTATTGGCCACACTCAACTATAAAATGGGCACTTACAGAAGGTAGTGATCATGCCTCTATCTTTGGAGAAACAAATCCAGTTGTAACTATTAGTGCTTTTGAAGAAGGCGATGTTACACTTACTGGAACATGGACAGGATATAACTGTAATACTTCAAGCAAAAAATATAAAGCATGCGAATTAGTAGTTACTTACAAAATTCATATTACACCAGCAGTAGGTAAAGTGAATTTTGGTGACAAGTTTGGGTTAAGTGGTTCTCCTACCTCTCAGGATATCATTGATAACTCAGTATTAACAGAAAGCGACTCATGGGGAAAAGAGAATGCCTATACCGATTTTGCTGTAGCAAGAGATGAGAGTGGCAAGATCAAAGCAGGTATGAAAGAATGTACAATGAGTTACAAAGCCTATCCAAGTAAGGGCCAGGGAACAATCAAGCATAATTATTATATTGATTTTCATGAAATGGTAGGTAAAGAACTGAATACTACTAATATGTCGCCTGATGAAAGAGCAAATCTGGAGGAAACTTTCAGAAGAGATGTTAGTTTGCCGGCACCTGGTATTTATGTACAGACTCCGGGTCCAGTTAGTATTCCGAAGAAGGGCGACTATACATTTATTACTACTCAGGCCTTTAACGGTGGAAATGGCGCAGTATCATCTCCGGCTTATACCTATAAATTTATGGATGATTCTGCAAGTGAATATGCAGATGACTCATCTGTGATCACTGCTACAACAGCTGATAAGGGAAAAGTAAAAGTTACAGCTCTGAAGGCTGGTGCTACTTCTATGAAAATTATCTACAGTTATACGGATAAGACTTCAGGAGAAGAGAAAACAGCAGAATCCAAACCTATTCGGATTACAGTCAATGGTATTGTGTTTGATGAACCAGCTACCATAACGCTGTCAGCTGACGAAGCCAAAGACTACAAGATCAAATATAAACTGTTTGATTATAGTAAAGAAAACCCGGATGTAACAACATCCATTCCAGAAGAAGATATTGTATGGTCAATTGATAACAAAGCAATTGCATCTATCAGTACAGATGGTGTGATTCGTCCTAAAAAAGAGGGATCTGCAACTGTTACATTAAAAGCTACAATTAACGGATCTCAGGATACAGCTACTCAGGGTGTTACAGTGACTTCTACCGGTGGTACAATTTCTTTAAATAAAGATTCTCTTACAATGACCAAGGGCAGCAGCCAGTCTCTTACTGCAACTGCTTATTACAATAAGCAGAAAGTTTCAGATGCAGTATTTAACTGGGCAACTGACAATGATAAAGTTGCAACTGTAGATGGTGGAAAGATTACAGCGGTTGGATATGGTAAGACTGTTATCACCGCATCATGGAAAGCAGAAAATGGAACTACATATGCTGTAAAAGCAGACGTAGAAGTGGTACAAAATGGAATTTATCTGACTGATGCACAGAATGAAGTAACCATGCCTCAGGGAAGTACGCAGGAAATTGCCTGGACACTCTGGAATATGGGGCAGTATAAAGCCGGTTCTACCGGAGAAGGATATAATACATCCAGTGATGTAACCTGGAAGTCAGCTGACGAAGCTGTTGCAACAGTAGATTCTGTTGGTGTTATCACTGCGAAGGATCTTCCGGAAGGTCAGACAACAGCGAGCACAACTGTTACAGTAAGCTACAAAGGAACAAAAGTAAAAGATATTAAAGTAAATGTAACCGAAAACCAGAAAGTTGTTGTAAAAGGTGAAGCTGTAGAAATTACCGGAACTAAGGGTGAAACCAAAACCAACAAGGCCGGTGAAGATATTACAGATACCTGGAAAATCGGTTATTTTGAAAACGGTCATGGAAGTCTGAATGCCCAGTTTTATGGTAACGGTATTTATAATATTGATATTGTAAAGCAGGCAGGAGAAAAAGTAAGCGTTACAGGAAAGACTCCATACAGTGGATATATTTATTTGAGCCATAAATATTATGTACCGATGGAAACTGGACAGCTTTATGGTGTATGGCAGAGTATCGCCATTAAGGTTAATGGTGAAGCAGGACTGTATCTGAACAAAAACTCCTTATCTATGAAGATGGGAGAATCCGGTACAGCAACAATCCTGGGTACCTTTATTAAGGAAGATGGAACAGAACTGGAACGAAAGTTCTGGGCAGATAAGAGTAATCCGAAGCTTTCAAAACTTGAGATGGTTGAAGGCGATACAAATATCGTTACAGCACAATCAGATCCGGCAGATGGAAGAATGCTGCATCTTACAGCTGTTTCTCCTGGAAAGACTACGATCACAATCAAATGTTATCCGTTTGATCCTACAGCTACCTGCGAGGTAGAGGTAACATCTGATGCAAGACTGATTCTTCAGCCAGCGGAATTAACTGTTAAGCAGGGTACTACAGAAAAAATTACAGCAAAGGCATGGGATGGATCTGCATATGTGGAGAATCCGCAGATTACATGGAAGAGCTATAATGAGTCCATTGCAACAGTAGATGGCGGCGTTGTTACAGGTGTTAAAAGAGGTAATGCAACAGTTAGTGCTGCATGGAATGGTGTCAATGCTAATGATGTAAAAGTTACCGTAACTCCAAGTAGAAATATAACTCTTTCAACAGAATGGGATGACCATGACAACCAGGATGGAATCCGTCCTGAAAAAGCAACACTTCAGTTGACAGCAAATGATGAAAACTGTGGTGATCCAATCGAACTGAATGCAGAAAACAACTGGACATATGAATGGAAACTTCTGGATGCAGAAGATGCAGAAGGAAATAATATTGTTTATCGTGTAAAAGCAGAAAATCCGAAAGAGTACACTGCAAAAGTAACAGGTAGTGCAGATGATGGATTTGTTGTTACTTATTCACATGAAATTGCAAAAGTCAGTGCTACAGCAAATGTAACATGGGATGATGCAGAAAATCAGGATGGAATCCGTCCTGCATCAGTAAGCTTACAGCTTAAATCAAAAGTTGAAGGCGGAGAAGCAGTAAACGTTGGTGATAACGTAACTGTAAAAGCAGACGCTGATGGAAACTGGACCAAGACATGGACAGATCTTCCGAAATACAATGCTGGTAAAGTGATCGAATACACAGTAGAAGAATCCGGACTTCCGGAAGGATATACCATCACAACTACCAAGGATGAAGAAACAGGAGCAATCACACTTAAGAACTCTTACACACCAAAAGGTGTTGATATTGCAGTATCTGTAAACTGGAATGACGCAGACAACCAGGATGGACTTCGTCCGGAGTTTGTAGAAGCTGAGCTCTATGCGGGTGATGCATCCACAGGTAAGAAAGTAAAACTTACTGCAGATAACGAATGGAAAGCAACCTTCGAGGGACTTGCAGTAAACAAAAATGGTAAACCAATCGAGTATTCTCTCGTATCCACCAAAGCTGAGGGATATGAGATCAAGACAACCGGAAGTGCAACAGAAGGACTTGTTCTGAACTATACACATGCAGTTAAGACAGTAGATGTTAAAGCAACTGTTGTATGGGCAGATGGAAATAACAGAGACGGTGTTCGTCCGGAGACAGTAAGCTTACAGCTTAAAGCTGATGGCGAAAATCTCGGTGATGTGATCACAGTCAATGAGAAATCCAAATGGACCAAGACATGGACCGGACTTGGCGAGTACAAAGCTGGTAAGGAAGTTGTTTATACAGTCGAAGTAGTCGGCCTTAAGGGTGGTGAAGACGGATATACCGCAGAGATCACAGGAGATGCAGGAACCGGATTTACCATCACAGCAACTCATGTACCGGCAGTGGCAGAGATCAAAGCATCTGTTAACTGGGATGATGCAGAGAACCAGGATGCAATCCGTCCGGAATTTGTTGAAGCAGAACTTTATGCCGGTGATGTATCTACAGGTAAAAAAGTAAAACTTACTGCTGACAACAAATGGACAGCTTCTTTCGGAGAGATGGATCTCAAGAAAGACGGCAAAACAATCGATTATACTCTGGTAGCAACCAAAGTTGATGGATATGACTGCGTAGTAGAGGGAAGCCCGGCTAAGGGACTTATCCTGAAATACTCACATACAACATACAAGACAGACGTAACTGTAACTACCAAATGGGATGATGCAGAGAACCAGGATGGAATCCGTCCGAACACTTACAGTGTACAGCTTACAGCAGACGGTGAAGCTGTCGGCGATGCAATCACCCTGAATGAGGCTGGAAACTTTACAAAGACCTGGAAAGGCCTTGAAAAGAACAAAGCCGGAAAAGCAATCACATATTCCGTAAAAGCAAGTGATGTTGCCAAAGGATATGAAGCAGTTGTAAGCAGTACTGAATCCGGAATCGTAGTTACTTTAACTCATACTCCGGAAGTTGCAGATATCGCAGTATCCGCAGCATGGGATGATGCAGACAACCAGGATGCACTTCGTCCGGCATCTGTAGAAGCTGAAGTTCTTGCAAACGGCGAAGCAACAGGAAACAAAGTAACCCTGACAGCAGAGGGTGAGTGGAAAGCAACCGTTAAAGCTCTTCCGGTATATGCCGCAGGACAGAAGATCACTTATACACTCAAATCTGATGTAGATGCATACACAAGTGCATGCACAAGTACAGCAGATGGTCTTGTACTGAAATTCACACACAAGACAGAAACTGTAGATGTAACCTTAACAACTAAGTGGAATGACAAAGAGAACCAGGATGGCAACCGTCCGTCATCTTACAGCGTACAGCTGATGGCTGATGGTGTTAAAGTTGGCGATCTCATTACACTGAACGCAGGAAATGAATTCTCCAAGACATGGACAGGACTGCAGAAAAACAGAACAGGTAAAGTCGGAGAAGCAATCGTTTACACAGCAGAAGCTACAGTTCCGAATCCGGATTTATATGAAACTTCTGTAAGTGGAGACGCAGCAACAGGTCTTGTAGTAACAAATACTTATGTACCTGCAACAGTTGAGATTCCGGTATCTGTAAAATGGGATGACGCAGAAAATCAGGATGGAGTACGTCTTGACTCTGTAGAAGCAGAACTTTATGCAGACGGCGAAGCAACAGGAAATAAAGTGACTCTGAATGCAGAGAACAGCTGGACGGCTAAATTTGCACAGGTTGATGTCAAGAAAGACGGAACAAGAATTAAATACGAGGTTAAGAGTACAGAGAAGGAAGGCTACACAGTTTCTGTATCTGGAAATATCCTTGATGAGGAAGGTCTTACCCTTAATTACAAACATGTACCGGCAACTGTAAACATCAGCGCCAAGGCAGCATGGAATGATGCAAAGAACCAGGACGGAATCCGTCCGACAGATACACTTGTTCAGCTTTATGCAGATGGAGAAGTACTTGGTGACAAGGCAGTTCTTGAATCTGGAAAATCCTGGACCAAGACATGGGCAGAACTTCCGAAATACAAAGCAGGTAAAGAAATTGCTTATAAAGTAGTTGCATCTGCGGTATCCGGTTATAGCGTCAAAGTATCCGGAGATGTAGAGAAAGGTTACACAGTAACTTATGCTCACAGTGTTGCCAAGACAAAAGTAACTGTTAAGAACACATGGAACGACCTGAATAATGTTGTTGATTCCCGTCCTTCCAAGCTTGTTGTTGAAATCTATGCAAATGGAAAGGCAACAGGTAAGAGAGTAACACTTACAAGTGCAAACAAATGGACTGCAACAGTTTCCAACCTGAATAAGAAATCAGCAGGAAAAGTAATCTCCTACACAGGAAAAGTTGTTGGAGCACCATCCGGATACAGCATTTCAATCAAATCTGCAAACGGAACTGTAAATGTTACAAGCAAATACACCAAGATTACAAAGAAACTTAATCTGAAACTTTCCAAGACATCCTATGTATACACAGGAAAGAATCTGAAACCGACCGTTACTGTATACAATGGAAAGAAGAAAGTTGCAAATAAGTACTACACAGTAACCTATAAGAACAACAAGAATACAGGCTATGCAACTGTTATCGTCAAAGGTAAAGGCAAGTTTGCAAAATATGCAGGCAAAGCTTCATTTATTATCAGACCGAAACAGATGCGCAAACCATCTGTAAAGAGTACTGGTAAGAAGACACTGGCTGTGGGCTGGGTACGTGATGCACAGGCTACAAAATATGTAGTACAGTACAGCCAGAATAATAAGTTCCAGGGCAAGACCACAAAGAGTGTAACAATCAATAAAAATACAATTAGCAAAACAACTCTGAAAGGTCTCGCAAGCGGCAGGTACTATTATGTACGTGTGCGCAGCTACAAAGTGGCAAATGGCAAGAACATTTATGCACCTTCCTGGAGCCAGGTTGTAAAAGTTAGAGTGAAATAAAGAAATCCACTGATGTGGTCAGGAGCGGCGGTAACGCCGCTCTTGGAAATGAGGAGGAAAAAAGAAATGTATAGGAAATGGTTAGGATGGAAAAAGGTTGCCGTATGCCTCGTCGGCGCTGCAATGGTTATGCAGGGTGCAAGTATGGCAATGGCAGCCGATGAATATCCTACAGAGCAGAATGAACCTGATTATGCGAATGAAGATCAGACTGCTGAAGACACAGCAGAAGGCAGTACAGATTCTGATGAAGATTCCGAAGATCAGAGTACTTCTGATGAAGACACAGGTGAAGACACAGATGAAGATACTTCCGATGAAGACACTCTTTATGAGAAAACAGACGAGGATACTTCGGATGAGGATTCTGACAGTGTCGCAGATGTAGTGATCGATCCGGAAGAAACACCGGAAGAAAGTGAAGATGTTATTGCAGCAGAGGAAGATGGAGAGGATGCAGAGGCAGTAGGACTTCTGGTGACAGGAACTGTAAGCCATATCGATCTTTCCAGAGTGGCAGAGGCAACTCTTACTGTTGGAGACAAAACACTGACACAGACAGTTGTATTTGATGAGGGAGACCTTGGAAATATTACAGTGGATCCTGACTATGCAGGAGCAATTATTCTTGGTGAGGGACAGATCCACATCGCAGGAGTATTTCCGGTAGGTACTTTTGACAACAGAGTACAGTACACAGTATCTATTACAAAGGATGTAACATTTACAGATCCTGATACAGGTGTAACTTACACTCAGACTATGACATTTACATCTTCATTCAATTACTGGGATGAAGGCAATATGTGTCCAAGTCTTGGATACAGAGAGTACTGGTCAAACGGATTTGTAATCCCGTGGTCAGGAATGGATTTCGGATTTGGAACTGCAAGTGCAGTAATTCCGGGACCGACCGCAGTACCGGTAGAGCCGACAGCAACACCAACCCCAACACCGGGAGCAACAGATCCGGAAGGACCGACAGCAACACCAACCCCAACACCGGGAGCGACAGATCCGGAAGGACCGACAGCAACACCAACTCCAACACCAGGTGCAGAAGAGACAGTAACTCCAACACCGACAGTTGCTCCAGATGCAACAGAAACACCAGATCCGACAGAAGATCCGGATGCAACAGCAACACCAACACCGACAGCAACAGGTACAACAACAGGAAGCAATGGTGGAGACGGAACTTCTACAAATGGAACATCTTCCAACGGAACTACAACTTCTGATTCTCAGAAATCAAATCAGGTAAAAACAGCAGATAACACAAAAGTTGCAGGATCAGCTTTCATGTTCGCATTTGCACTGCTTGACGTAGTTCTTGCATTCTTTGCACTTCATCTGAAACACCGCAGAGATAAATAAATAATTAATTAATCAATATGTGCCTGTGCATTCCCTGCCGCACTGCTGGAAACAGTTGTGCGGCAGGATTTTTTTGTCTGCTTTTTCAAAATAAGTAAAAATTAATGCCCGGAAACTTTACAGGAAAAATACCTTATGCTAAAATGACATTACTTTAACAAGATATAACAAGGATTCTCCCACCTCTATAGGTGGTGAGTTGAAACAAGAAAGAGGGATAATTATGAGTGTAAGGTCACATTCAAAATGGAACCGTACTTTAACCTGGATGTTATCGGCAGCTCTTATTGTACAGGGCGGTGCTGTTGTATCTGCCAGTGATTTTGGCAGTGAAGTGTCTGCTGAGACGACAGAGGAGGCACCAGAGACCGTTGAAATGAAAGAAGAAGCAGGTAGTGAACCGGAATTTGCGGATGATGCTTCTGGCAGTACCGCAGAAACAACAGATGAGAGAAACAGCGAACCGAATGTTGAACCCGGAGAAGGTGATGATGCAGCTGAGGCAGAGGATGTTTTTGCGGATGCAGTGGATTTTACATCAGAGATTCAGATGGAAGAGGAGGACACTCCGTCAGATGGACTTTATCTGGGTGATGCGATCGAGGATGATTCCGTCGGACAGATTGTAGATGGAAATGTTGTGTTCCATGGTATTTCAGAGAATGTAAGTCTTTTTGTACCGGTATATGGAGAGAAAAATGGCAGTAAGATCGCTGTTCGTGATATGACCTGGGAATCCAGTGATGAGTCAGTGGTAAGTATTTTTGATACAGATTCTGAGGAACAGTTGCAGCTTAGAAGCCACAAGACCGGTGGTGCTGTTGTGACAGGAACTTATCAGCCAACAGATGAGAATGGAGCAGCAGATGGTGAAGCAATGACTGTCAGCTTCCGCGTTTTTGTCAGGGGAATTGTTCTTGATGCAGGAGCGGACAGCGTTCAGATATCTTTAAATGAAGATATTTCTTCACAGACGATAGGATATAAGCTGATTGACGGTACAGGTGAGACAGGGGAAGCTGCTGAGCCGCAGGAGGTTGCATGGAGTGTCGAGGATCCTCAGATCGCAGAGGTCGACGAGAATGGAAATCTGACCGCGAAGGCACCTGGTGAGACAACAGTGACTCTTACCTGGGGAGAATTTACAGCCGACAGTAAGGTCAGCGTCACAGGTAAGGGTATTAGGCTGACACCTGCGAGCCAGAGCATACAGCAGACTGGTGCAACCATGATCTTTGCAGAGGCGTGGGAGGATACGGTAAAGGTCGATAATCCGACTCTTACATGGTCAAGTTCTGATCCGTCAGTTGCAACTGTTGATGACAGGGGAATTGTCAGTGGTATCGGAACAGGTAAGACGGATATCGTGGCAACCTGGGATGGTGTTTCGTCCGAACCACTTCAGATCATAGTGACCGAAGCAACGGATGTTTCTGTAACTACACGCTGGGAGGATGGTGGTACTTTGGCATGCCGCCCGGCACAGGTGAGCCTTCAGCTTATGTCAAATGGACTGGAATATGACAGCATTGCACTTGGTACAGATACAGAGTGGAGACATGTATGGGTTCTTCTGGATGTCCGTGACAGCAGTGGAATGCCGATTACCTATGATGTTTCAGCAGAAGCACCGAGTGGTTACACCGCAGAGGTGCAGGGAAATGCTTTAGAAGGATTCACAGTAGTATATCGTCGAGCTTAAAGTGTTTCAAAAATCAGGAAAGTTTGTCCACAAATAGTGCCACATATTGCAATAAATCAAATATTATGTATAATTTAAACATAGCGAATCGGCGAGTATGAAAGAGAAAAAACCGTATATTCAGGAGTTGTCCTGAGTATACGGTTTTTGTTTTTTGTCAGAAAATTATTTCGTAATGCTTCCTGATCTGTTGGCCTTGTTTTTATTCGATGCTTCCGTTTTCAAGCCTGCAGATAATGTCCTGCACGTAGGCGGCTGCTTCCTCAGTAGTATAAAAACAGCTTTCCTGCATATTCTGGAGATAATCAAGGAAGGTTTCGAGAAGTCCATATTCCTGAATCGTAAAGAGCATAACTTCACCGTTGAATTTCTGAAAGATCAGAGTTCCGATATTTCCACGGATACAAAGATGCAGATTGGAAGGAATGTGGTTCAGGGGTTTCTGTAGAATGCGGTAAGAACCATCACGGCAGCTGGCCTCAACTCCCCGCAGCATCTGGATTCGCTGTTCTGGTGTAAACCTGTGATAAAAAATTTCCGGGATCTCAGCGGTTCGTCCTGAAGCAGCAAACTGTATAAGGCCATCAGCTGTAAAATAAACAAATGTCTGACTGTCAGTGAGTCTTCTCATATTGCCTGCGAAAGCGGCTGTCGCGTTACGGAAAATTTCTTCACTGTGAGGAAGTTCATAATTAAAAGATTCTCTCAGGATGCTTTCACTGATAAAAGGTGTGACGCAGACTTCCGGCTGCAGTGCAAAGGTGGGAGCAGTTTCATCTGCTTCAAATACTGTGCGGAACACATTTGAGAAATTATCCGGTGAAAAGGTGGTTGCCAGGAATAACTGAGAACACTGTTCAAGGTAAGTATCATATATTTCCTGAAGCATATGTATGACAGCAGTATTGCTGTAAAAAATTCCGGACTGTCCGTCTGCAGTGTACAGGAGTGCAGAATCAGATGTGAGGATCATGCATGGGAAAATATTCATATTATGATAATGCGAGTGAATATTATCATAATAATACCAGAGTGTATAGTTCAGACCAGACATATAAATCGGGAAAATTTCATAGAGATATTTCAGATTTATAAGTTCATGATGTTCGGTAAAAGCATCCTGACTGTTCAGACAGAGGATGTGCTGAACTTCCAGTGCATCGCCTGGAGCCAGTGTAGAAAGCAGGTGAAAGACAAACTCATGCTCCGGCTGAAGGAGCAGTGAAATTTTGCCGGAAGACCGGGAAGCCTCTGTCAGAAACATTTTGTGGATAAAGTAGTTGACCTGCTGCATGGAAGTCAGAGCAATACAGTCAGAGTCTGGATTGTGCTGGACGATTTTGGAAGAAAAAATAAATTCATCCGGAGATACAGAGAAATGACTTGGAAAATGGCAGATGAAATTTTCTACGCTTTTGCGTTTGTAGTAAATTTCCGGCCCGATCCTGGTCACATTCCATGCTTCCTCGAGGTGTTGGATTTCTGTCGGGGTCAGATGCATGAACAGGATCATTTTTTTCAGAATATCTCTGGGAGGCGGATTACGCTTGCCACTGATCAGCTTGTACATGGTAGAACGATCCAGCCCACAGTATTTAGCCATGGGAAAGACCTTGATGTTTTTAGTGTTGATATATTCGGTAAGAACATCCGAAAATGTGGACATGTTAAAAACTCCTTCCGGGATAATTTAAGTGACATGCTCCCACCACTTAAATCTCTGATTTTGAAGTGGGGGCTTCTTGCTCAATGGCTCTACTGAGCCAAGTATCTAC
>ENA-OZVN01000091-OZVN01000091.1-human-gut-metagenome-genome-assembly--contig:-NODE-91-length-27852-cov-11.685578_pt1 | contig 27852 bp, 20 predicted proteins | sample MGYA00243446_ERZ654047 | MGnify/ENA primary metagenome ERZ654047 (study PRJEB26926, sample SAMN06164884) | human gut metagenome | biome: ENVO:00009003; feature: ENVO:2100002; material: ENVO:00002003...
CGTGGGCTCGGAGATGTGTATAAGAGACAGATTTTTCATAGTCTGTCACCTTCATAATTATAAAAAATAATTCAATAATTTTCCAAACAAACTCTTTTCCTGTTCCACAAGTTCACAGAGTATCACTGTAATATTATCTCTGCCGCCTTTTATAAGAGCCCTTTCAACAAGAAGCTCCACTGTTTCAGATACGGAAATTTCTCTGGTAAGAATGTCTGCAATCTCCCCATCCGAAAGCATATCTGTGATACCATCCGAACAGATCAGATAACGCGTCCCTATTTCTGCTTTTTGCGGCACAATCGTTGGTTCAAGTCCCATACTTTCTTCCGGAATACCAAGATACTGCGTCAACGGGGGCTTTCCAAACCTTCCGCCCCCAAGCACATGATCGAGCGAAAGCTGCCCCAGTTTTCCCTCTGATGAGATCTGATAAATACGGCTGTCTCCCAGATTACAGGAGTATACATTCTCTTTCCCGAAGGCCAGCATAGCCGCTGTAGTCCCCATGCTGTTTATCTTGTTTTCCTTCCCATAATGACATACTGCATGGTTCATTGTACTGCATAGTCCGTTCATGAACTGTTCCGGATCTTCTGAAAATTCCTTCTTTTTTTCTTTATAATACTGTCCACAGCTTTCTGCAGCAAGAAATGCCGCCATTTCACCGCAGCTCTCTCCGCCCATCCCGTCAAATACGGCCAAAAGCGGTAAGTCTGCCTGTTTTATATGCCCACTGCAGACATGACTCATTCCCTTATTTTCTGAATCAAGGCTTTCACCACAGCACCAGAAATTGTCCTCATTATTATTACGTACCTTACCAATATGGCACGTATATGCATATTCAATCTGATACGCCATAGTCCTTCCTTTCTCAGGATGCAGATGTACTGTCGTCAGAAAGATTCAGTTGGGTTTTATACTCATCTGCATAATCCCAGTATTTCTCTCCTCGTGTTACATACTCCTCACTGTCTGTCTCGTTATCATGACAACGGTTTTTATCATCGATCCATCGAATCAGTTTACCATCCTCATAATAATATCTGTCTATTTTCTGCTCTCCGTCCTTCAGGTCACTCATCGTATTATTGTCTGCCCATATGTAGGCAAAAAACAATTCATTATTCCAGTAATAATATTCCTGGTAATATCCATCCTGTGATAAAGATGGATAGATCAGAATCTTCATCACCTGCCAGCTTCCATCATCCTTCTGCCGCAAATAACTGATTTTTCCCTCGTCTTCTGATCCGATCCAGCTGTAATCATTCAGATTATCGCTGATTTCTGTTGCCTGTGACTGAATTTTTTCCAATGTTTCCTGTAACTGCTTATTTTCTGCACTCTGCACAGTCTCTGTAACCGACTGTTTTAATTTCTGCAGTTCCGCATTTTCTTTCAGAAGCCAGATAAAAACGCTCACAACAATACAGACTGCTATCACCATAATGACGGCAGCCGCAAAAAGTGGCTCAAACTTCTTCTTTCTTTTGGTCGGTTTCCTGTTTTTTGAAGAATACTCCCCATGTATCCTTGCTTTCGGATCTGTTCGTTTTAGTACTCTCGTACCCTCCGGTTCTTCCTCCTGTTCCGGAAAAATTTTCCCGGATCCTTCAAAATCCGGTGTAATCGCAGGCTTTCGGATTTCCTGCATTTCCGGTTGTCCTGGATACAAAATCTGCTCCAATGCCATTCGAAATTCTTCCGCACTTTCATAACGATCATGACGATCATACGCGCAGGCTTTAAGAATTACTTCTGCAAAAGCCTCCCCTGCTTCTGCCGGCACAGGCAGTTTTTCTCCTGCCATCCTTCTATTTAGTGCCTCTTCCTTGTCTCTGTAAGTTATCAGCTGCTTCTTAAGGCTGATAAAAGGAAGCCGATTATGATTTCTTAATTTATAAAGTACAATTCCAAGAGAATATATATCTACTCGTGCGTCATACGCCTCTCCCCTGTACATCTCCGGTGCCATATAAGAAAATGTACCCTTCTTCGATAACCCACTCATTGTCCGATCCAGTTCTCTGGCAATTCCAAAATCTCCCAATTTAAACTCCCCAAATCGGGAGACAAAAATATTCTCTGGCTTAATATCTCTGTGAATGATATTCTGACACTGGCAGTATTCCAGTGCCTTACACAAATCAATTCCTAAATGTATCACGTCTTCTTCTGTCAGTGCACGTCCCGCACAATAGTCCAGAAAACTGGTAAGATATTCCATACGGATATAAATATCCCATCCTATATCATCCAGATATTCCATTACTTTATAATCTTCCACAGAAACCACATGAGAATTGCCACGAAAATATTCCATTGTATTCACTTCCTGAATACATTCTTCTACGAGGCTGTAAAAATATTCCTTCACCGACTGCTCATCCGGATTTTCCGAGCGAACACTGCTCAGTTCTCCGGCATTCGAAGGAATTGTAATAACTTTGATCGCAGAATAAAAGGTTTTTCCCTGCTCTGTACGTCTGGCTTTATACACCTTTCCGAAAGAGCCCTCTCCGATCTTCTCTACGATCTTCCATTCCGGCCATGCAGAAACCGGAAGTTGTTTGTCCATCTATCCTCCCCTCCTCTCCTTTCGTAATACATTCTTAACTGTTCAGTACCCTCACGGTTACGAGTCAAAATGCATTCCAAATCATCTCGCGAGATACTGCCTTCTGAACAGTTATATATAATCTATATTTATCTGCAATGTAATTTCAAATTTAATTTGTAACTCTTCAATACCTTCTTAGTGGCTGCTGAACAGTTACTTTATTTCAATCAAAAAGTCTATTTTTTAAAACTTCCCTCAGGAAGTGCTATTAGTATAGCATGTCCACTCGTGTATGTCTGTAGTTTTCGCTTTTCTTTCTTCTTTTTTCATATAATCTTTATATTTAAAAAAAGAAGCCCCAGATTTACTTCTGTCATAAATCTGGAACTTCTTTTGTTTTTTATTTATTTTTCTGTAGAGTCTGTGTCATCAAACAGGATTTCATCATCAGAAACATCCTCATCTGCTTCTTCTTCCATAGTCAGCATTTCTTCATCCTCTGGAAGTTCATCTGCCGGCTCTTCTTCTGCAACAGGAGTTTCCTCCGGCATTCCGGTATCCAGCTGGATATCTCTGTAACGTTTCAGACCTGTACCTGCAGGAATCAGTTTACCAATGATAACATTTTCCTTCAGACCTACCAGGTGGTCAACCTTACCTTTGATAGCAGCTTCTGTCAGGACTTTTGTTGTTTCCTGGAAAGATGCTGCTGACAGGAAGGAATCTGTTGCCAGAGATGCTTTGGTAATACCAAGCATGATCTGCTTTCCTTCTGCCGGTGTCTTGCCTTCTTTTTCAAGTTTTTCATTAACTTCTTCAAATTCAAGGACATCAACAAGTGTACCTGGAAGGAATTCTGTATCTCCGTTTTCTTCGATACGAATCTTCTTCAGCATCTGGCGAACCAGCACCTCGATATGCTTATCACTGATTTCTACACCCTGGAGACGATATACTCGCTGAACCTCACGGAGCATATAATCCTGAACCGCACGAACACCCTTGATTCTCAGGATATCATGTGGATTTACACTACCTTCTGTCAGTTCATCACCGGCCTCCAGTACCTGTCCGTCTGTAATCTTGATACGAGATCCATAAGGAATCAGATAAGTCTTGGAATCTCCGTCCTCCGGATTGGTAACAATGATCTCACGTTTTTTCTTGGTATCATTGATAACTGCAACACCAGGGATCTCTGTAATGATAGCAAGACCTTTCGGTTTTCTTGCCTCAAAAAGCTCCTCAACTCGAGGAAGACCCTGTGTGATATCTCCACCGGCTACACCACCACTATGGAATGTACGCATGGTAAGCTGTGTACCAGGCTCACCGATAGACTGTGCTGCAATAATACCAACAGATTCACCAACCTGAACAGCTTCACCAGTTGCCATGTTTGCACCATAACATTTAGCGCAGACACCAACCTTGCACTTACAGCTAAGGATCGTACGGATCTTAACTTCTTCAATCGGGCCACCGGCTGCATTTACACCTTCACTCATGATACGGGCAGCACGTTTTGGTGTGATCATATGGTTTGCCTTAACAAGAACTTCTCCATCTTTGTTTGTGATGGTCTCACAGGAGAAACGTCCTGTAATACGTTCCTGAAGGTTTTCGATCTCTTCTTTGCCATCCATGAATCCTTTGACATACATACCGGAGATTTCTTCTCTGTTCTCACAGCAGTCTGTTTCACGAACGATAAGTTCCTGAGATACGTCAACCATTCGTCTGGTCAGGTAACCAGAGTCAGCGGTACGAAGAGCGGTATCGGACATACCTTTACGAGCTCCATGTGCGGACATGAAGTACTCCAGTACTTCAAGACCTTCACGGAAGTTTGACTTGATTGGGAGCTCGATAGTGTGACCGGTTGTATCCGCCATCAGACCTCGCATACCTGCAAGCTGTTTGATCTGTTTATCGGAACCACGGGCACCAGAGTCAGCCATCATAAAGATGTTGTTGTATTTATCGAGACCATTCAGAAGTGCTTTGGTAAGCTCATCATCTGTCTTCTTCCATGTCTCAACAACTTCTTTGTAACGCTCTTCTTCTGTAATAAGACCACGCTTATAGTTCTTTGTGATCTTGTCAACGATATCCTGTGCATTCTGGATCATCTCAGGCTTCTGAGGCGGCACAGTCATATCAGAAATGGATACTGTCATAGCTGCACGGGTAGAATATTTATAACCCATTGCCTTGATAGCGTCAAGAACCTCAGCAGTCTTGGTAGCTCCGTGAGTATTGATGACTTTTTCAAGGATCTGTTTCAGCTGTTTTTTACCTACCAGGAAATCAACTTCCGGAAGAAGTTCATTGCCCGGAATACTTCTGTTTACATATCCAAGATCCTGCGGAATGATCTCGTTGAACAGGAAACGTCCAAGTGTAGATTCTACAGTTCCTGTCAGTTCGCTTCCATCCGGCATTGTTTTTGTGCAGCGCACATGGATTCTGGACTGTAAGGTGATAACTTTATTCTCATAAGCAAGAATTGCTTCATTTATGCTCTTGAAGAATTTGCCTTCTCCTGGATTTCCCGGTCTCTCCTGTGTCAGATAGTAGATACCAAGGACCATATCCTGTGAAGGAACGGCTACCGGACCACCATCTGAAGGTTTCAGAAGGTTGTTTGGTGAAAGCAGGAGGAAACGGCACTCTGCCTGAGCTTCCTGAGAAAGCGGAAGATGAACAGCCATCTGGTCACCATCGAAGTCTGCGTTGAACGCGGTACAAACGAGTGGATGAAGTTTGATAGCTTTACCTTCTACAAGGATCGGCTCAAATGCCTGGATACCCAGACGATGCAGTGTAGGTGCACGGTTCAGCATAACCGGATGCTCTTTGATAACCTCTTCCAGTACATCCCATACCTCTGGCTGAAGTTTCTCTACCATTTTCTTGGCATTTTTGATGTTGTGAGAAGTTCCGTTTGCAACCAGTTCTTTCATAACGAAAGGTTTGAAAAGCTCAATTGCCATCTCTTTCGGAAGACCACACTGATAAATCTTCAGTTCCGGTCCAACGACGATAACAGAACGTCCTGAATAGTCAACTCGTTTACCAAGGAGGTTCTGACGAAAACGTCCGGATTTACCTTTCAGCATATCAGAGAGGGATTTAAGGGCTCTGTTTCCAGGTCCTGTTACCGGACGGCCACGACGACCATTGTCGATCAGTGCATCTACAGCTTCCTGGAGCATACGCTTCTCATTACGAACGATAATGTCCGGTGCTCCCAGCTCAAGAAGACGTTTCAGACGGTTATTACGGTTGATAATTCTTCTGTACAGATCGTTAAGGTCAGAAGTTGCAAAACGACCCCCATCCAGCTGTACCATAGGACGCAGATCTGGCGGAATAACCGGGATTGCAGTCATGATCATCCATTCCGGACGGTTTCCAGACTCACGGAAAGATTCTACAACTTCCAGTCTTTTGATGATTCTGGCACGTTTCTGTCCAGTTGCATCTACCAGTTCTGTTTTGAGTTCCTCAGCATCTTTCTCAAGATCAATTGCTTTCAGAAGTTCCATAATGGATTCTGCACCCATTCCAACACGGAAATTATATCCATATGCTTCACGGGCATCCTGATATTCTTTCTCAGTGAGGACCTGTTTGTACTGCAGCTTGGAATCAGCCGGATCCAGTACAATATAGTTAGCAAAATATAAAACTTTTTCCAATGTTCTCGGAGACAGATCAAGGATCAGTCCCATACGGGACGGAATACCCTTGAAATACCAGATATGGGATACCGGAGCTGCAAGCTCAATATGTCCCATACGCTCTCTTCGGACAGAAGATTTCGTAACTTCTACGCCACATCGGTCGCAGACAACGCCTTTATAGCGAATTTTTTTGTATTTACCACAATGGCACTCCCAGTCCTTGCTTGGTCCGAAAATTCTTTCACAGAAAAGACCATCTTTCTCTGGTTTCAGAGTACGATAGTTGATAGTCTCAGGTTTTGTTACCTCACCTCTGGACCATTCTCTGATCTTCTCAGGGGACGCCAGTCCAATCTTGATGGCATCGAAAGTCATTGGCTGATATGTTTCATTGGTAGTTGTTGTTTCTGCCATGTATTCTTTCCCCTTTCTTACTTGTCGTCATCATCATCGTAGGAATCGTCGAAGTCAAGAAACTCTTCTTCGTCCTCATCCTCTTCTACATCTACAAGTTCTTCGCCTTCGAATTCCTGTTTGGTATAACCATGTTTACCAAAGGATTCCTCTTCTCTGCGATGTCTGCTGTCGCCTTCAATTACAGAACGAAGATCTGTATCACCATAATCTACAGTTTCCAGAAGGTGTACTTCTGTATTGTCATCTTTAAGAACTTTGACATCAAGACCCAGAGACTGAAGTTCTTTAAGAAGTACCTTGAAGGATTCCGGAATACCCGGCTCAGGGATGTTGTCTCCCTTGATAATTGCTTCATAGGTCTTCACACGTCCTACAACATCATCGGACTTCACTGTCAGAATCTCCTGAAGTGTGTAAGAAGCACCATATGCCTCCAGAGCCCAAACCTCCATCTCTCCAAAACGCTGTCCACCGAACTGAGCTTTACCACCCAGAGGCTGCTGTGTTACGAGAGAGTATGGACCTGTTGAACGTGCATGAATCTTATCATCTACCAGATGGTGCAGTTTCAGATAGTGCATGTGACCGATTGTTACGCGTCCGTCGAAGTACTCACCGGTACGTCCGTCACGAAGCTGAACCTTACCATCTCTGGAAATCGGAACACCTTTCCACAGATCTCTGTGATCTTTGTGTTCATCAAGATATTCCATAACATCAGGAGCAAGTGTATCCTGATATTTTGCACGGAATTCTTCGAAATCTTCAATATTTACATAATCGTTTGCCAGTTCCAGAGTATCCTGAATATCAATTTCGCTCGCACCGTCAAATACAGGTGTTGCAACATTAAATCCGAGTGCTCTGGCTGCAAGACTTAAGTGGATTTCCAGGACCTGTCCGATATTCATACGTGAAGGTACGCCCAGAGGGTTCAGTACGATATCCAGCGGACGTCCGTTTGGAAGGAATGGCATATCCTCAACCGGAAGTACACGGGAAACAACACCCTTGTTACCATGACGACCAGCCATTTTATCACCAACAGAAATCTTACGTTTCTGAGCAATATAAATACGAACTGACTGATTTACTCCTGGAGACAGTTCATCACCGTTCTCTCTTGTAAATACTTTGGCATCTACAACAATACCATATTCTCCATGAGGAACCTTGAGGGAAGTATCACGAACTTCTCTTGCTTTCTCACCGAAAATTGCACGCAGAAGACGTTCTTCTGCAGTCAGTTCTGTTTCTCCCTTAGGAGTAACTTTACCAACCAGGATATCACCGGCACGAACTTCTGCACCGATACGGATAATACCACGTTCATCCAGATCTTTCAGTGCATCATCACCGACACCCGGAACATCTCTTGTGATCTCTTCCGGTCCCAGTTTGGTATCTCTTGCTTCTGCTTCATACTCTTCCATATGAATAGAAGTATATACATCGTTCTGTACCAGTCTCTCACTTAACAGAACGGCATCCTCGTAGTTATAACCTTCCCAGGTCATGAAACCGATCAGCGGGTTTTTACCGAGAGCCAGTTCACCGTTTGCAGTAGAAGGACCATCAGCGATAACCTGTCCTGCCTCTACATGCTCACCCTGAAATACGATTGGTTTCTGATTATAGCAGTTACTCTGGTTACTGCGAAGGAATTTAGTAAGATGATAATCATCTTTTGTTCCATCATCATTCTTGATACTGATATCTGTAGATGTAGAACGAAGAACAGTACCGGACTTCTTAGCTACAACACAAACACCAGAGTCAACAGCAGTTTTGGTTTCCATACCAGTTCCAACAACAGGTGCCTCTGTTGTAAGAAGCGGAACGGCCTGACGCTGCATGTTTGATCCCATCAGCGCACGGTTAGCATCGTCGTTCTGCAGGAAAGGAATCAGTGCAGTAGCGACGGAGAATACCATCTTAGGAGATACGTCCATGTAATCAAACATATGTCTCTCATATTCCTGTGTTTCTTCACGGAAACGACCGGACACATTTCTGTGAATGAAGTGACCTTCTTCATCCAGCGGCTCATTCGCCTGTGCTACATGGTAATTATCTTCTTCATCTGCTGTCATATAAACAACATCATCTGTTACAACCGGCTCGGCCGGATTTGTTTTGTCAATTCTGCGGTATGGTGCCTCAATGAAACCATACTGGTTGATTCTTGCATAAGATGCAAGAGAGTTGATCAGACCGATGTTAGGACCTTCAGGAGTCTCGATCGGGCACATACGGCCATAGTGAGAATAATGGACATCTCGTACCTCGAATCCGGCTCTGTCTCGTGACAGACCGCCAGGTCCCAGTGCGGAAAGACGTCTCTTATGTGTCAGCTCACCAAGAGGGTTGTTCTGATCCATGAACTGTGACAGCTGAGAAGATCCAAAGAACTCCTTAACCGCTGCAGTTACAGGTTTAATATTGATCAGGGACTGTGGGGAAATATTCTCTGTGTCCTGAGTTGTCATACGCTCACGTACAACTCTTTCCAGTCTGGAAAGACCGATACGATACTGGTTCTGAAGAAGTTCTCCTACAGAACGGATACGACGGTTGCCCAGATGATCGATATCATCATCGTTACCGATTCCATATTCCAGATGCATATTATAGTTGATAGATGCAAAGATATCTTCTTTTGTGATATGCTTCGGAATAAGATCATGGATATCTCTGACAATTGCAGCCTTGATATCCTCAAGATTATCATTCTCTTCCAGAATTTTCTCAAGAACAGGATAGTATACTAATTCTGTAACACCCAGTTCCTTTGGATCACAGTCAACATATGCTGCAAGATCTACCATCATATTAGAAAGAACTTTGATCTTACGTTCTTCTCCCTGAATCCATACATATGGAACGGCAGCGTTCTGGATCTGATCTGCAAGTTCAATTGTAATGTTGGCACCTTCTTCTGCCAGAATCTCTCCTGTAGACGGATCTACAACAGCCTCTGCCAGCTTGTGACCTGCAATACGCTTATTAAAATGAAGTTTCTTATTAAATTTATAACGTCCGACCTTGGCAAGATCATATCTTCTAGGGTCAAAGAACATAGCCATGATAAGGCTCTCTGCACTATCTACTGCCAGCGGCTCGCCTGGACGGATCTTCTTATAGAGTTCCAGAAGACCTTCCTGATAGTTTGTGGAAGTATCCTTTGCAAAGCTTGCAAGGATCTTTGGCTCTTCACCAAACAAATCAACGATTTCTGCATTGCTGCCGACACCAAGGGCACGAATCAGCACAGTGATCGGAACCTTTCTGGTTCTGTCCACACGCACATAGAAGATATCGTTGGAATCCGTTTCATATTCCAGCCATGCTCCTCTGTTGGGGATAACGGTACTGGAAAACAGTCTCTTACCGATCTTATCATGTGCAATTGCATAATAGATACCAGGGGAACGCACCAACTGGCTGACAATAACACGTTCTGCACCATTAATAACGAAAGTACCTGTCTCTGTCATTAACGGAAGATCTCCCATGAAGATCTCGTGTTCGTTGATTTCCTCTGTTTCTTTATTTATCAGTCGTACGCGAACCTTCAAAGGTGCCGCGTAAGTTACGTCACGTTCTTTGCACTGCTCAATGTTATATTTCGCATCTTTTGCATCGTACGTGAAATCGATGAATTCCAGGCTGAACTTTCCGCCATAATCCGCGATCGGAGAAATATCATCAAACACTTCTTTGAGGCCCTCATCGAGAAACCACTTATAGGAATCTTTCTGGACTTCAATCAAATTCGGCATTTCCAGAACTTCTTTTTGTCTCTGGTAGCTCATGCGCATGCTTTTTCCAGTTTTTACAGAACGAATTCTGTTTTTTTCCATTGACGTTTCACCCCTGTTTTTTTATTTATTTTATAACACGACCCTGTTTACGGTTTGAGATAAACAGGCATATCTTGCCATAATATAACATTCTTCACTATAGCATAGCAATTTTATGCTGTCAACAACTTTTTTAATTTTTTACACAAAAATTTAGGGACACCATCAGGTGTCCCCGCATCACTTATTTCTTTAACAGAATTATTTAAGAGTAACCTTAGCACCTTCTGCTTCAAGTTTTGCTTTGATGTCTTCAGCTTCTGCTTTAGATGCGCCTTCTTTAAGAGCTTTCGGAGCACCGTCAACTACTGCTTTAGCTTCTTTCAGTCCAAGTCCGGTAACTTCACGAACAACTTTGATAACTTTAACTTTGTTCGGTCCAACTTCTGTCAGTTCTACGTCGAACTCATCTTTCTCTTCTGCTGCTTCAGCACCTGCTCCAGCTGCTGCTACTACAACACCTGCTGCTGCGGATACACCGAATTCTTCTTCGCAAGCTTTTACGAGTTCATTTAATTCTAATACAGATAATTCTTTGATTGCTGCAATAAATTCTTCTGTTGTTAATTTTGCCATTTTAATTTCCTCCATTTATTAGATTTTATTATTTTAGGATTCGCAGTTTCTGTATACTGCGAATTACGCTACGCTTCGTCTGCGTACCGTAAATCTGATGAATTCAGATTTACTCTGCTGCTGCCTCTGTATCAGCACCACCCTGTGCCTCTGCGATCTGGTTAAGCACACGAGCGAAGTTTGTGATAGGAGACTGGATGCTTCCAAGAAGTTTTCCAAGAAGTTCTTCTCTGGACGGAACCTGGGACAGAGCCTGGATTCCAGCCTGATCGTTGTAGTTTCCTTCAACTACACCTGCGATCAGTTCAAGAGCCGGGAACTGTTTTGCATATTTAGCAAGGATTCTTGCCGGTGCTGTAGCATCTGTATCGGAAATAGCCAGAGCGTTTGTTCCTTCCAGATGTGGGCAAAGGCTTTCACATGCTGTTCCTGCAAAAGCACGGTTCATCATAGTGTTTTTGTAAACTTTGTAATGAACACCAGCTTCTCTTAATTCCTTACGCAGAATTGTATCCTGTTCAACTGTAAGACCACTGTAGTTAACAAGAACTACTGCCTGTGCGTCTTTAATGCTGTTTGCGATTTCTTCTACGATTGGTTGTTTCAGTTCTACTTTTGCCATAAATGGTACACCTCCTTATAGATTTTGATATACCGCCGCGTCATAAAAAAAGCCTTACTGCATAACGACAGTAAGGTCTCATGTAATCTTATATAGAATACTAAGTCCTCGGTAGGCGTTTTAATCCTTATGCCTTACGGCACCTACTGTCTTCGGCAGCGTTCTGTAAGAGAATATCATATCATTTTTTATATGTCAAGTGTTTTTTTAATATTTTGTCTTTCAAAAAATGTTTAATTTTTATTAATTTTATGTTATGATTATGTTACTTACAAAAAAACAACACTGCTTCCGTCTGCCCTGTATTTGAAAGTGTAGCCGGAGCTATTTTATATGGAGGAATTATGAAACTTAAATCACATACATCCGATTCATCTTTTTCCTGGATCAAGAACAGCATCTCTGTCAGCGTTTCCGATCTTTCATCTGCAGAGATTGTTTTAAAGTTCAGTGATTTTTCTGTAACCGCTTTTTCTTCTTTCAGTTTCCTTGCACGTGATCCTGAAACCAAAGAAGAAGTTTCCGTTCCTTTTATCCAGCTTAGTCCTGATACTTTCCGGCTAAATCTGTCCGTTTTTCATGAATTTATTTGTTTTAAAAAGAATCATACACTTATTCTCACCTTAAACTGCATAACTTCCGACAATCAAAAACTTTTATATTCTCTGCATCCTGACAGAAATTTAAATATGGACTATCATATTTTCATCAACGATATTTATTTCCCGGAGGATACTTCTCCCGAACCTAATGAATATATCGGCATACTTACCGCAGGATTCGACAATCTTCTTATTATAAGGTTATGCTCACGAAAATTTTTTATGGAAAATCTTCTGATCTGTGCCTATCATAAACTCAAGATCACCCACGGAATCCTCAAAGTATCTTTTGATCTTGAACAGAGCAGACACAAATATATAAAAACCGGACTTTTTTTCCGCAGTAAGCTTGCAGAAGACGCTGCAGTTTACGATTTTACCACCGAAAATATAAAATCTCATCAGAACCTTCAGCGAATAAGTATTTCTCTCGACCTGCGTTCTGTTGAATGGAAAAGTCTGTACTGGGATATTTTCGTCCTGGTTCAAAATGCAGACACCGGGAAAATTTCTCAAATTCCGATTTATATGACTGCATGGCAAAGAATACAGCAAAAATTTCTTTCCACTCTCTCTTACAGGACAGCTGATAACTTTTATTTCTTCCCATACTATACAAGCAAACGTACTCTTGCATTTACTAATCGCCAGCGGGAAAAATACGATGGAATGGACATTGTCTTTAAGGAATTTTTGTCTGTTTTTCTTTATCGGATCGCCAAACCTTACTGGAAACGTAAACATATCTGTCTGGTCTGTGAGAAATTCTCTTCCATGGCACAGGATAACGGATATTATTTCTTTAAACACTGCATGGAACAAAACGAAGAAGCTTTTCTTAATAAAAAAATCTACTATATTATAACCAAAGATTCTCCGGATCGTTCCAAAGTAGAGCCTTATAAAAACCGACTTCTGAATTTCATGTCCATCCGGCACATGATCTACCTGCTTGCAGCAGACCTTATTGTAAGTTCCGATTCCAGATACCATACGTATGCCATGCAGTCCCGACACAGTATTTTTAACCGCTATATCAAAAAAATACCATTTGTGTTCCTCCAGCATGGTGTCATTGCCCTGAAACGCGTTGACAATTTCTATGGAAAAGGCAAAAAAGGCGGCTGTAATCTCTTTGTTGTCTCTACGAACAAAGAAAAACAGACCATTATCGACAATTTTGAATATGAACCGGACGAAGTTATCAATACCGGTCTCCCTCGCTGGGATGTACTTAAGGATAAGTCTCAGGGAAAACGTGAGATTCTGATCATGCCTACCTGGAGAAACTGGCTCGATTCTGTACCAGATAAAGATTTTGAAGAAAGTGACTATTTCCGCCACTATATGGGACTTCTGAATTCCGTCCGTCTGAATAATATCCTGGAAAAATATGACCTTGAGATCAACTTTTACCTGCATGCAAAATTTCAGGAATACGCAGACAACTTTAAATCTATCAGCTACCGCATACATCTGATCTCCTTTGGCGAAGTTGCTGTAAATGAAATGCTGATGCGATGCCGTATGCTTATCACAGATTATTCCAGTGTATGCTGGGACATTTTGTATCAGGATAAACCAAGTATTTTCTATCAGTTTGATATTGATAAATACAATGAAGCTCATGGAAGCTATATTGATATGGAGACGGAACTCTTTGGAGACAGAGCTTCAACGGAAGCACAGCTTCTGGATCTTCTGGAAGAAACTGTGCAGAACGATTTCCACCTGAAGCCAAAATATGAAAAAATGCGCAGGGAATATCTGCAATTCAAGGATAACAACCACAGCAAACATATCTGTGAAGAAATCAAGAAAAAATTTCATTGAAATTAATAGAACGCAGTATGAAATCTGATCTGCCTCAGATTCCGTACTGCGTTTTTCTTATAAATTCCGATCTGCAAAACCAAGAATCCTCTTTGTAAGCCATGCAGAAAACTGATCAAAATGTATTAACTTCTGCACAAAGCCAAGCATGACTGAAACTGCAAGACTGCTCAGCAGTATAAACAGCCATATAACTGCCGCATGTCCAAGTGAATATGTGAACTCCTTACACCATACTGCTCTTATAAACGTATGGATATAAAAAATGTTCGCAGAATGTTTTCCTATAAACTCCAAGATCTGGCGGATCCCCGGAATCTCAATCACAAACTCATATGACATATAAACGATCAGCACCGGTATCGTGCCATTGAGTACGAACTCAAAATGATCCGTTCCCCATTTCATATTAAACATCTTACAAAGGACATATAATATACCGGTACACAAAATAAGCTTCAGAATTTTATTCAAGAACCTGTTCTTTACAATACAAAATGCTTTGAGCCGTTCCAAAACGTTCTGATCTGCAAAGCAGACTGCCAGCGGAGCTACAAATAAATATTTTGTGAGATGTACGTGCTTCTCCAGCATAAAACTTCCGACAAGCAGAAACATAAAAACCATCAGCCATCCATATCTTTTATAAAATCTGACCAGAAACGGCATAAAGAAAATCAGCAGAACCTCAAGACTTAAATACCACCAGGTATTGATCTGCATCTGTGTTCCAAAAAGATGACTCAGACCAAGAAAATCCATTCCTGCATTGATCAGATTGATTGAAAAACCATCGCTGTAACGAGAAGTATGCGTCAAATATGTGACTCCCATACAGAACAAAAACGGTATGGTAAAAGAGAGGACAAGCTTCACATAACGTTTCAGCACAAACAAAGTTGCCTCATGCCCTGTAAATTCATAATCCTGATACTGAGCTTTCATTGACAAAGTAAGACCATATACTGACAGAAAAGCAAAAATTCCCACACATTGGACCATCACACGGCAGATTGCCATAGCAGTTGTCTCTGACAATGGCCAGAAGCTTACCGGATAGCCATAGAGCCTGCTTTTTATTGAAAATCCATGATATAAAATCAGAAATATAATTGCAATTCCTTTCACCGCAGCCGTATTTGCTTTGGTAAACTTTAATTTTCTCTCCATCTGTTCTTCCTCATCATTTTTCTGTTATCACTGAATATCATTCTATCTCACTTTCTTATCCATTGTCAATGGAAGGTACTGTCTTGCAAATTAACCGTCTGTTTTGTATAATTTTTGTAACTGTTCAGCACCCTCACAGTCACGAGTCAAAATGCATTCCAAAACACCTCGCGGAATACTACCTTCTGAATAGTTACTAATTTTTTTCAATTAAAATTCACATGACAGGGAGTTTTTTCATGGAACACATATTATATGTCACTCATATTAAAATAAATAAAACTCAGCTATATCTTACGATTCAGCTTCCAAAACCTGACCTGAAACTTCGGGCAGAACTTTATTATCAGAATTCTTCACAGGATTTCCATCATCCTCTCAGGTGTATTTCCAGGACTTCCCAGAAACTGATTTTCCAGATGGATGTTTCTGTTCTGGAAAATGGTGAAAATGACTGGGATCTGCTGATTCGTTCCGATAAGACTTCAGAATCCTGGACGGTAATTCTCGGTGCCAGACTGCGTACACAGCTCATCCTCGGAAACTACTGTATTTCCCAAAATGGCTGTCTGTTTTTCCCTATGGGAAGCACAGGACATCGTTTCATCCTTCGAAGCCGTCCTCTGCGCTCCTGTGACAGCCCGAGTTTTCATTTTAAAGAACTTCTGGCTTTCGGGCTTGGCAAATTGCTGCATCCATTCTGGAAAAAGTGCCATATCTGGCTTATTTATGAAAAATACTGTGTCTCCGCTCAGGATAACGGCTTTTATTTTTTTCAGTACTGTATGAAATACCTTCCAGAGAAAGAACGAAAAAACATTTTCTTCATACTGGATAAATCTTCTCCTCAATGGAAGGATACCCGTAAATATCATTCCAATGTTATTCCTTTTTTAAGTTTCCGACACCTTCTGTATCTGATCACATCCGAATTATATGTTGCATCAGATAGCCGGCTTCATGCATTCGTCTGGAAACCTATGCCAAATCTGATTTCCCGGGAGATCAATAAACACGATATCTATTTCCTCCAGCATGGTGTGCTGGCACTGAAACGGGTGGAAAATCTTTTTGGAGCTAAAGGTGCAAGTTCCATGACATATTTTACTGCTTCTTCCGAAATGGAAAAATCCATCATTGAAGAGAATTTCGGTTATAAGCCCGAACAGATTCCTGTAACCGGACTCAGCCGCTGGGATGTTTTAAAAGATAAATCAGATCCTGCACATCCCTCCATCCTTGTCATGCCTACATGGAGAAGCTGGCTGGAAGACCAGAGTGATGAATTTTTCTGTCAGAGCCAATATTACCAGGAATATACAGCTCTTCTCAACGATCCGGAGCTTCAGAAGTTTTTGCACAGTTCCCATACGGAACTGATCTTTTATATTCATCCTAAACTCCGGGAATATATCTCCTCTTTCCATACAGAAGATTCTCAGATCAGGCTGATCCCATTTGGAAGTGTACCGCTTAATCAGCTTATCATGAAATGCTCCATGTTGATCACGGACTACTCCAGTGTGTCATGGGATGCATATTATCTGGGCAAACCAATTCTCTTTTATCAGTTTGATCTGGAGAAATACAACGAAACCTGCGGAAGCTATATCGATATGGAGAAGGATCTTTTTGGTGAACGCTGCACGACAAGAACAGCTCTACTTCAGAAAATTTCCGAATATGCGAAAAATGGTTTCAAAGAAAAGCCGCAGTACGCAGATATGAGGAAAAACTATTTTGCCTATCATGACCATAACAATCGCAGACGAACCTACGAATTTATAAAAGACCGAGGCTATTAACACCCCGGTCTTACTCTTCTGTTTATCCAATTAATTCCGTCACTACTTTTATAAAAAAGATTACGATCACAACCACCATGACCGGTTTTACAATTTTACTTCCATTGCTTGTAAAGCAATGACTTCCCAGATAATTTCCAACCATGTTGCAGCAGCCTGCCGCAACACCCAGAGGAATATATGCCGCTCCATTGAACAAAAATACTGCAAGTGCAGAAATGTTTGTAGTAAGATTAATCGCCTTTGTGGTTCCTGCCGCATCATTCAGTGATAAATGACAAAAGGCTGTAAACAGCAGCATAAGAAAGGTTCCTGTTCCCGGTCCATAGATTCCGTCATATATTCCAACTACAAATGCAATTCCTATACACTTCATGATCAGATTTCGGGTTACTTTATCTACTATTTCATAATCCGGCTTTTCCTGAAGTGCTTTGCTTCTCAGCACATAAAATAAAATGACCGGAAGTACGACCAGCATGGCTATCTTTAAAACTTTCTCATCTATCATCAGAGTAATCTTCGCACCCAGTGAAGAGCCCGCGATTGCAGCTACAATGGCCGGTACGCAGATTTTCCATTTCATAAATCCCTGACGCAGATAATAGAAAGTGGAAACCGTCGTTCCCATGGCACTGCTGATCTTATTTGTCGCAATTGCCGTATGTGCAGGCAGTCCCGCGATCATATATGCCGGCAGAGAGATCAGCCCTCCACCTCCTGCAATAGAATCTACAAATCCCGCCAGAAATACAAACAGACACACAACCAGATACACTAAAACTATATGTTCTCCCATAATTCTCCCCGTTTATTTTATCTTTTGTTTTATTTTGTTTCTGAAAGTAAAGTCGGATTCAGGAACTGCACATACTCCTCACCCAGCACTTCTCTCAGGAAATCCACATATTCCTGAAATGTAAGTTCTCCATCGGGTGTAAGAATTTCAAAATCCGTATCATACACATTCGCAAACAATCCTGTCTCTTTCAGTCCATTTCGAAGATAAAATGCTTTTCTTCGTTTACGTTCCTGTGCATTGTCTGCCTGTTCATCCTGAATTTCTATCTCAAAAATATATTTCTGATTTTTAAAATGTACAAGCAGAACTTCCAAACCTTTACTTCCATAACCTCCGCTTCGTTTTTCCGGTATGATTGCATAGTAATCAAGCAGTGCACAATTTCCACTAAGCATATTGATGGCAAGTCCTACAAACTCATCTCCATCTACTATTGCAAGCATTTCCATCTTACCGTCTTCTACAAGCTGTTCCATTACGTGAAGCGGTTTTTTCTCCTGCTCCGGAAAAGCCATCTCATACAATTCATATAGCTGTGATTTATACCGCATCCCCTCATCAGCAATATTCATTAGTTTCATAGTTTTCCTACTCCTGTCTTTTAATTATTTATCATATCCGGCCAGGAAAAAATCTCTGCAGATATCTCAGCTTCATAGTCGCCCTCGATATCCTGGCTTCTTCCCGCCTCATAAATATTGGTCTCTGCACCCCAGACTCCATCATGATATTCCCATACATGAAATTTCAGACCACGAAACATAAAATCCAGACTTCCACATCCGTCTTCCTCTGTATATTCGTATTTAATATTTTTGGCTCTTAACGCATCCTGTACTTTTTCTAATCGCATATCTATCCCCCATTTAGCTGAATAAAAGACAGAGTTTTCTCACTCTGTCTTTTTACTTTTATGATAATATGAAATCTATTATATGCAAAATCCATCGGAAAAGCAAGTTTATCTACTTGCGGATATATCTTCAATGCTTTATGATAGTACTAAACTAAAAAATGTAAGGAAGTATGCAACTATGACTACCAAAATGGTTTTCCACGGAAGTGATATAGAAAAAATCTGCAGTTATTATCATTTAAATAAAGAAGATATCATAAAATTCGGAGCCAATGTCAATCCCCTTGGCCTTTCATCCAATGTCAGAGAAGCGCTTGCTTCTCATATTGATCTGTTTTCTTCGTATCCGGATCGAAACTATACAACTCTTCGTAATACGATCTCAGAATACTGCCATATTCCAGCTGATTTTATCCTTCCTGGAAATGGATCCAGCGAACTGATTTCTCTGTTGATTCAGGAAAAAGCACCTAAGCATACCCTGATTCTTGGACCTACTTATTCTGAATACTCCCGCGAACTTTCTTTCTCCGGAAGCACGCAGGAATATTATCATCTGCGGGAGGAACAGGATTTCTGTCTGGATGTTGATGATCTCTGCCAAACACTTGCTGACAATTATGATTTTCTTATCCTCTGCAACCCCAACAACCCAACCTCCTCTGCAATTTTTCAGGAAGCGCTCAGAAAACTGCTCACTTTCTGCAGCAGCCATGATATTTTTGTGATGATCGATGAGACCTATGTTGAATTCGCACCGGAAATTGACAAAATCACCGCGGTTCCGCTTACCAGAGAATTTTCCAATCTCATGGTATTGCGTGGTGTTTCCAAATTTTATGCTGCCCCGGGTATGCGTCTCGGATATGGCATTACCGGAAATATGGATTTCCTTTCCAAAATGAAAGAAAAACAAACTCCATGGTCCTTAAACAGCCTTGGAGCCTATGCCGGTGAACTGATGCTCAAAGATCAGGAATATATTCAGGCTACCAGAAATCTTATTCTTTCCGAAAGAGAAAAACTTTACAGGGAACTAAAAGAAATTCCAACCTATAAGGTTTATCCGGCTTACGCCAACTTCATCCTGCTTAAGATCCAGAAACCGGGACTTACCTCTTTCGATGTCTTCGAAGCCTGCATCAAACAGGGACTTATGATTCGTGACTGTGCTTCTTTCCAGTGTCTGGAAGGAGAATTTATCCGTTTCTGCATCATGATGCCAGAGGACAACGCCCGTTTACTCAATGTATTAAAGCAGCTGTAATCCAGCTGCTTTTTTCATCTCGCCATATGAAGATACTTTTCTTTCGTAGCCAGTCCGCCCCGGATATGCCGTTCCTGCTTATTCACATCCAGGATCTTCCGCACTTCTGCTGCCAGAGAAGGATTAATCGTCCGCAATCGTTCCGCACAGTCTTTATGTACCGTACTCTTGCTTATCCCAAATTTCTTTGCCGCCTGGCGCACTGTGGCACGGGTTTCAATTATGTAACACGCAACTTCCACCGCTCGCTCTTCAATATAATCTTTCAAAGGAAAATCCCCCGAAGACACCGTTTTTACAGTGTATGCAGAGGATTCTTACAAACATTCCCTCTAATTTCAAACTATACTCTTTTATTTTAGTTCAGTGAGATTTCATCAATCTGTTTCAGTTCCTCCTTCGTAAACGGAGCACAGCTGACTGCCTTTATATTATCAAGAATCTGCTGAGGCTTTGAAGCACCGATCAGTACACTTGTTACCTCTTCCTTCTGAAGAAGCCATCCAAGAGCCATATCCGCAAGTTTCTCTCCACGCTGTGCTGCCAGTTCATTCAGCTTACGGATCTGATCCATTCTGTGCTCATCGAGAATGCTTTCTTTCAGAAATCTTCCGTCTGTCCTGATACGACTGTCTTTTGGAATACCATTCAGATAACGATCCGTCAACTGTCCCTGTGCAAGAGGACTGAATGTAATCAATCCTTTCTTCAGAATACCCGTTGTTTTTTTGAGGCCATTTTTCTCTACCGTTCTGTCAAAGATAGAATAGCGGTTCTGGTTGATCACAAACGGACAATGAAGGTCTTTAAGGATTGCGGCTGCTTCACTTAATGTCTTTCCATCATAGTTGGAAAGTCCGACATACAGAGCCTTTCCACTTTGCACAGCACTTGCCAGTGCCCCCATCGTCTCTTCCAGCGGAGTATCCGGATCCATTCTGTGATGATAAAAGATATCTACGTACTCCAGTCCCATACGTTTCAGACTCTGATCAAGACTCGCAAGAAGATATTTACGACTGCCCCAGTTTCCATAAGGACCATCCCACATCTCATATCCTGCTTTTGTAGTGATGATCAGCTCATCACGGTAAACACCCAGATCTTCTTTCAGGATTCTGCCAAAGTTTTTTTCGGCACTTCCCGGTTCCGGTCCATAATTATTAGCCAGATCAAACTGCGTGATTCCATTATCAAAAGCTGTAAAACAAAGCTTCTTCATATTTTCAAAATTCGCAGTGTCACCGAAATTATGCCATAATCCCAGCGATACTTTTGGAAGCATCAGTCCACTGTTTCCACAGTGGCTGTATTCCATCGTTGTATATCTGTCCTTTGATGCAGTGTACATATCTTTTCCTCCCGCTGTGTTTTTTTGTATTCCTGTAACGGTTCAGTACCTTCACAGTTACAACTTTCTTTTATACAAGATTATCACTTGAAGTGCACTTGAAGTCAAGAGTTACTGTTCACAAATAATATCCCGCGAGGTGTTTTGTCATGGATATGCCAAAATCCCGAGACATATAGGGCAAGAAATTATTTCATATATAAAAAAAGCAAAATTTATTGAGTAAAATTATCAATAATGTTACAATAAAAGAAAAAAATACGCGGAGGGAATTCAAATGAAAAAACTTAAAGTAAAAAAAGGAAGTACCTGTATGGCATGTCTTGCCTGTGTTGATGCCTGTTCTCAGGCATTCTACAAAACCTTCAACCCGGAGCTTGCATGTCTGGAGATCGTAGAAAAGAAATCTATTCGTCCAATGACCTGCCCACAGTGCGGTAAATGTGCGGAAGCATGTCCGGAAGGAGCTATCACCCAGAACGCAAAAGGTGTATACATGATCAACAAGAAGAAATGTACCGGCTGCGGCAAATGTGCGGAAGCATGTCCATTTGGTCTGATCGTTAAGACTGAGGGGAACCCGGCATCCAAATGTATTGCATGCGGAATCTGTGCAAACGCATGCCCGATGGACGTACTTGAGGTTGTTGAAGACTAAAAATGCTGAACATCACAGAATTAGAAAAACAATTATTTGAAATGCAGGATCTGAAGTATCGGGATTTTCACAGCAGACTTATGCCGGGGATTGATAAAGAGACCATCATAGGAATACGGACACCGATTCTCCGCAAATTCACAAAAGAATTTGCCAGAACACCAGGTGCAGAGGAATTTCTTACCCAGCTTCCGCACCGATACTATGAAGAAAATAATATGCATATGATGATCATTACTTCTATTTCTGATTATAAGACCTGTCTTGCTGAGATCCAAAGATTTCTTCCATACATAAATAACTGGGCAACCTGTGATTTTCCTGCTCCGAAATGTTTTGCAAAACATCTCAGAGAACTTCTGTCGGAAATACAGAACTGGATCGTATCTGGTGAAACTTACACTGTTAGATACGGAATCGGTATGCTGATGAGACTTTATTTGGATGATGCTTTTCAGCCGGAATATCTTGAAATGGCAGCCAATATAACCTCAGAGGAATATTATATAAATATGATGATTGCCTGGTATCTGGCAACAGCTCTTGCAAAGCAATGGACTGCAACAATTCCATATCTGGAAGAACGACGACTCTCAGAATGGGTACACAGAAAAACGATTCAAAAAGCCGTTGAAAGCTACCGGATCTCACCAGAACAGAAAATCTATCTAAAAAGCCTGCGGTAATCCCGCAGGCATATTTTTTGTATTTTTTCCATAACTTTAAATAAAATCCATCTCGGAGTCTGCCATGTCAAAAAACAGAGAAAAATCTTCTTTCCAGGCAGATATGACCCTGCTGACACTGGTAGTGCTTCTTACTGTTTTGGGCCTTGTTATTCTTTTCAGTGCCAGTGAATACAATGGCAGAGTCCGATTTCATGACTCTGCCTATTATTTCAGGAAACAATTATTTGCCTCCTCACTCGGACTTGGCGTGATGTACTTTGTTTCAAATATAAGTTACCGTTTCTTTGTGCGTCTTGCCCCGGCGGCATATTTCCTGTCTATGCTGTTATCAACTGCTGTACTCCTTTTCGGGCAGGAGATCAATGGCTCAAAACGATGGCTGAACCTTGGACCGTTATCTTTCCAGCCATCAGAATTTGCCAAAGTAGCTGTTGTTCTTTTTCTGACCTGGCAGATTGACAATTCTCGAAAAAAGACCGACGGGTTCTGGTTTATGTTTCGGACTATGTTTACGCTTCTTCCTATCGTCGGTCTGGTTGGCTCCAATAACCTGAGTACAGCAATCATCATTCTTGGAATCGGTGTTATTCTGATATTTGTTTCCTCACCTCACTATCTCCAGTTTCTTGCTCTTGGCAGTGCCGGCATTGGATTCATCACCATTTTTCTGGCTGCCGAAAGCTATCGCCTTGAACGTCTGGCAATCTGGAGAAATCCGGAAAAATATGAAAAAGGATTTCAGACCATCCAGGGGCTCTATGCGATCGGAAGCGGTGGACTTCTTGGACGGGGACTGGGAAACAGTATACAAAAACTGGGCTTCGTACCCGAAGCCCAGAATGACATGATCTATTCTATTATCTGCGAAGAATTCGGACTCATCGGAGCCACTCTTCTGCTATTCATTTTTGGTCTGCTGCTCTGGAGGCTCTGTGTCATCTCCATGCACAGCACAGATCTTTCCGGAGCCCTTCTGTCTGCCGGAATCATGGGACATCTGGCAATCCAGGTCATACTGAATATCGCTGTTGTCACCAACACAATACCCAACACCGGAATCACCCTGCCCTTTATAAGCTACGGTGGCACTTCCATCGTCTTCCTGCTCGGTGAAATGGGGCTCGCTCTAAATGTCAGCCGCTGTCGGAAATAATGTTTCCAAATATAAACAACTACTGTCTGTTAGAAAATCAATCCTCCCACAAGATAAACCACCAATGCTGCCAGCCATGCGATCACACATTGTCCGATCACAACACCTGCCGCCCATTTACTGCCAAGTTCTCTCTTGATAGAAGCAATAGCTGCCACACACGGTGTATATAGCAGACAAAAAGCCAGAAGACTCGCTGCCGAAAGTGGTGTAATGCTATCCAGCAGTGCTGCTGTATTTCCAAACAGAATAGACAAGGTGGAAACGACACTTTCCTTTGCCATAAATCCTGTGATCAGTGCTGTTGAAATCCTCCAGTCACCAAATCCCATCGGCTTGAATATCGGCGCCACAACACTTGCCAGCATAGCAAGAATGCTGTCTTTCGAATCTGTCACAATACTCAGATGTGTGTTGAAGGTCTGCAAAAACCAGATAACAAGTGTAGCCATAAAAATAACGGTAAATGCCCTCTGCAGGAAATCCTTTGCCTTATCCCAAAGCAGATGACCTACATTCTTTGCTCCCGGCATACGGTAGTTTGGAAGCTCCATGACAAAAGGAACTGCCTCGCCGCTGAATAAAGTTTTTCTCATCAGAAGTGCCATCAGAATTCCCATTATGATTCCACCAAAATATAAGGCGATCATCACGATGGCGCCATGACCCGGGAAAAATGCAGCTGCAAAAAATGCGTAAATAGGGAGCTTCGCAGAACAGCTCATAAACGGTGTCAGCATAATTGTCATCTTACGGTCTCTCTCTGACGGAAGTGTACGGCTTGCCATAACACCTGGTACAGTACAGCCAAAGCCTACCAGCATCGGTACAATACTTCTGCCGGAAAGCCCGATCTTACGAAGCAGTTTGTCCATCACAAATGCAACTCGCGCCATATATCCACTGTCCTCCAGCAAAGAAAGGAAGAAAAACAATGTTACGATGACCGGCAGAAAACTCAGCACGCTTCCCACACCATTAAACACACCGTCGATCACCAGTGAATGCAGTACATCATTCACCCCGGCCGATGTCATCCAGTTGTCAACAAAATTTCCAAGTGCCGTGATTCCCATCTCCAGCAGATTTTGGAAAAATGCACCGATCACACTGAAAGTAAGGAAAAATACAAGTCCCATGATTCCGACAAAACATGGAATTGCTGTATATTTTCCCGTGAGGATCCTGTCAATCTTTACACTGCGGAGATGTTCCTTACTTTCTTTTGGTTTCACGACAGTTTCATCACAGACTCTTTCAATGAAATCAAAACGCATGTGGGCAATTGCCGCTGCTCTGTCAAGTCCTCGCTCTTTTTCCATCTGCTGAATAATATGTTCCAGCATTTCCTTTTCATTCTGATCAAGCTTCAGACTGTCCATGATCAGCTGATCTCCCTCTGCCAGCTTCGCTGCCGCAAAGCGAACCGGAATCTCTGCTGCCTGGGCATGGTCTTCGATCAGATGCATGATCGCATGGAGGCATCTGTGGACTGCACCACCATCTTCATTCGCATCACAGAAATCTATATTCTGTGGCTTCTCCTGATATTTTGCAACATGGAGTGCATGGGCTACCAGTTCGTCAATTCCTTCATTCTTGGCCGCTGAAATCGGTACAACCGGTATTCCCAGCATTTTCTCCATGCGGTTGACAAGAATGGAACCTCCATTCTCTCTCACCTCATCCATCATATTCAGTGCAAGCACCATCGGAATATCAAGTTCCATCAGCTGCATGGTCAGATAAAGGTTTCTCTCTATATTTGTAGCATCTACAATATTAATAATTCCCTTCGGATGTTCATCCAGAACAAAATTCCTCGTCACGATCTCCTCGCTGGAATACGGTGACATCGAATAGATTCCGGGAAGATCTGTAACAAGTGTATTATTTCTTCCTCTGATCATCCCGTCTTTTCGGTCTACAGTAACCCCCGGAAAATTTCCCACATGCTGACTGGAACCTGTAAGCTGGTTAAACAATGTTGTCTTACCGCAATTCTGATTGCCTGCAAGAGCAAATGTAAGCAGTTCACTGTCCGGCAATGGATGTTCATTTTCCTTTTCATGATATTTACCGCCCTCGCCCAGGCCCGGATGAGGAATCGCTTTGGTAATATCTTTCTTGTGCACAGCCTTCCCCTCATACGGCTTCACTTCATCCCGAATATTCTCTATCTCTATCTTTTCGGCGTCTGCAAGGCGCAGTGTCAGTTCATAACTATGGATACGAAGCTCCATCGGGTCTCCCATCGGTGCATATTTCACCATGGTCACATCTCCCTTTGGAATCAGACCCATATCCAGGAAGTGCTGCCTTAATGCTCCTTCACCGCCAACGGAACGAATTGTTGCAGTTTTTCCGATGGGCAGTTCTCTTAATGATGTCATAATCTGCTTCCTTCTTTCTTCTTGTGTCTATTGATATTTTTTCTCAGTACGTATGAACTAACCCTATGATAATTGAGAATATTTGTCAATAGTTATTCTGTAAAAAGTCAAAATATTGTAGTTTCGTTGTAACTGTTCACAGCAACGTTTCGTTCCAGACAACAACAGCCCCTGCGACTCCATCCTCGCAGGGGCTGTTGCTGTTATATAATTTTATTTGCAGAGTTCTTCTGCCATCTTATCCAGTTCTTCAATATTTTCGTCACTTAAAGAAGACATGATCTTCACGGTTGTGTCAAGCCATGTGATATTTTTGCTCTTCTCAAATTTAGAAGCCATAATCTTTGCTGCATTCGGTGCCCAGCTTCCATTCTCGATCAGACCGATTGTACGGTTCTGATAATTTCTCTCGGTCAGATGGTCAATATAAAACTTCATAAACGGGAAAATATCTGCATTGTAGGTAACGGATGCAAGAACCAGCTTTCCATAACGGAAGGCATCTTCTACTGCCTTTGCCATATCATCTCTTGCAAGGTCAAATACTGTAACCTTCGGGCATCCCTTTTCTTCCAGCTTCTGTGCCAGAACTTCAACTGCTTTCTTTGTATTTCCATATACAGATGAGTATGCGATCACAACGCCCTCGCTCTCAACTTTATAAGAGGACCAGATATCATATTTCTCCAGATAATGTCCCAGGTTCTCAGTCAGAACTGGTCCATGCAGAGGGCAGATGATCTGGATATCCAGAGTTTCCGCTGCTTTGAGAAGTTTCTGAACCTGCGGTCCATATTTTCCAACAATACCGATATAATAACGACGAGCCTCGCAGTCCCAGTCCTCTTCTACATCAAGAGCTCCGAATTTACCAAATCCGTCAGCGGAGAACAGCACCTTGTCTGTACTGTCATAAGTCACCATAACCTCCGGCCAGTGTACCATCGGTGCAAATACAAAAGTAAGAACATGCTTACCAAGTGTCAGAGACTCACCATTTCCAACTTCCAGGGTTCTTCCCTCAAGATCCAGATTTCTGAAGAAATTCTTCATCATTCCAAAAGTCTTGGTGTTTGCAACAATTGTTGTCTCCGGATATACCTTCATAAAGTTCTCAATATTTGCCGCATGATCTGGTTCCATATGCTGAACTACCAGATAATCCGGCTTCGCATCACCGAGAACTGCTGCGATATTGTCCAGCCACTCCTTCGTAAATCCTGCATCTACTGTATCCATAACTGCGGTCTTCTCATCTCGGATCACATAAGAGTTGTATGCCATTCCATTTGGTACAACATACTGACCCTCGAACAAATCTACTTTGTGGTCATTTACGCCTACATATAAAATATCATTTGTAATCTGCATTCTGCTTCTGCCTCCCTGAGCTTTATCATTTCCTGACTTTTTCTCTGTTACCGTTCACTATGTAAACAGTTACGCTTCTCTTATTATATCATCCTTTTTATGGAAATCAATCATTTTAGAATATATACTTTACAGTTTTAATCCACCTGTCTCTTATACACATCTGACG